>Ga0307507_10004406_pt1 | contig 25054 bp, 19 predicted proteins | sample 7_EM_MG_FD_207223 | JGI IMG/M metagenome (GOLD analysis project Ga0307507, IMG submission 207223) | Populus trichocarpa ectomycorrhiza microbial communities from riparian zone in the Pacific Northwest, United States - 7_EM | ecosystem: Host-associated > Plants > Roots > Unclassified | place...
TCCGCTTCGGGATCGTCGGCATCGCGAACACGCTGGTCGACGCGCTCGGTTACGCGATCCTGCTGGCGCTCGGCCTGCCGGTGTTCGTCGCGAACTTCATCTCGACGACCTCGGGCATGCTGCTGAGCTTCACGCTCAACCGGAACTTCACCTTCCGCGCGAAGGACGGCGACCTCCGGCGTCAGGCGCTGCTGTTCTTCGCGGTCACCGCGTTCGGGCTCTGGGTGGTGCAGTTCCTCATCATCCTGCTGGTCCGCCGGCTGCTGCCGGGGGTGAACGCACTGGTCCCCAAGGGCGCGGGCATCCTGGTCGGGCTGGTCTGGAACTACGTGCTCTACCACAAGGTGGTCTTCCGGCACCGGCCCGCGACCCCGGTCGCGGTGGCCGAGGGCAGCGACCCAGCGTGATCTGGAAAACTGACCCGAATGCGACCCCGTGAACTCCGCTTCGGCCTCGGCGTGTTCACCGTCTCGCTGGGCATCCTGCTGCTCCGCTTCCTGGTGCCCAGGCCGATCGGGATGGCGGACAACGGCGACGGCTGGCGGCTGCTCTGCCAGGTCGGCGGCAAGATGCTGGACCGCCCGTCGGAGCTGTACGTCCGTTTCGGCTACGCCCCTTCGCCGGCCTGTCGCAGCGAGTACATCTCCAGCCAGGGCTGGCTGGACCAGGGCGCCAGCAAGCTGGGCACACTGCTCGGCTCGTCCTCGGTACTGAACCTGCTGGTGCTCGGCGGCATCACGGTCGTGCTCGTCGCGGTCGGGGTCACCGCGGTCGCGCTGGGCCTGGAGCTGAGCACCCGCTACCGGATCATCGCCGCCGCCCTGGTGCTGCTCGTGGTCGCCGATTCGGCGTTCTTCGGCTACTTCGCTTCCGTGCTTTCGGAAGGCGCGGGATTCCTCGGGATCCTGATGACCGTCGGCGGCATGCTGCTGATGCACCGCACCGGCGCCTGGCGCTACACCGGCGCCGTGGTCACCGTCGTCGGCGCCATGATCGGGATCAACGCGAAGTCGCAGACGCTCCTGCTGGTCCCGGTGTTCATCCTGGCCATGGTCTTCATCCGCCCGGCGCACCTGCGCGGGCTGGGCCGCTGGCTGCTGCCGCTGGGGGTGCTCGTGCTGGTCGGCACCGGCACCGCGCTCGTGCAGTCCCAGGGCGACTCGGCCAACGCCGAGTACCGCGAAGCGAACATGTACCACGTCATCTTCGACGGGATCGTCGACGGCGAGCACGACACCAACGCCGACCTCGCCGCGCTCGGCCTGCCGCCGGAGTTCGCGAAGTACGTCGGCACCGGCTGGTGGAGCCCGAACGCCGCCTGGCGCTTCCCCGCCGAGTACGGCCCGTACCGCGACAAGATCAGCCGCCGCAACGTGGTCCACTACTACGCCACCCACCCGGGCCGGGTGGTGCAGCTCCTGCAGAAGGCGGCCACGGAGACGCTGACCGCGCGCCCGGCGCGGCTGGGCAGCTTCGGCGAGCACGCCGGGCAGCCGCTGATGGCCAAGGAATACCGGGTGCCGGTGCTGTCCGGCCTGTCCGCCTTGCTGGCCCCGCTCGGGCTGTTCGCTCTCGTACCGATCTGGCTGCTGCTCGCCTGGGCGGGTATCCGCGCCTTCCGGTGGCGCTCGGGCAAGCGCGAGCTCGGCGTCGTGGTGCTGTTCCTGCTGCTGTTCGCGATCGGCCAGTTCGGCCTGTCCGCGCTCGGCGAGGGCATCGAGGGGGTCAAGCACCAGCTCCTGACCCTCTTCCCGACCCTGCTGGCCGCGATGTTCGCGGTGATCAGCCTGTTCCCGCGCAAGCAAGCCGAACCGGAAGCGGAACCGGCGGCCGAGGAACCCCAGACCGAGCAGTTGTCGAGCGTGAACTGAAACCGGGCTCCACGGATGTAATGAACGGTCCTTTCCTAACAAAATCTGTAAGGAAAGGACCGTTCATTACATCCGGCTCGGACCAACGACGGGTCACGGGTCCGGCTCGGTCCACAAAGGACTACTTGCGCGGCGCCCAGATCCCGGCGAAGCTGCCGCAGCTGATCCGCTGCCCGGTGAGCGCCTCGCGGATCGCGGGCTCGATGGCGGACTTTCCGACCGTCTTGGCGTCCGGCGCGACCTGCTCCGGCACCGGCCCACCGACGTAAAGATCCTCCGCGCGGACCGACTGGAAGAGCACCAGGTAGTCGCCCTCGGCCTCCAGCCGGTGCGCCGCGTCGACTATCCGCGCCGCGGCGTCCCCGGTCATCTCCATCGGCAGCGGCCAGTCCATCGGGAACGGGTTGCGCACCTTGAAAACCGGGTAGACGAACGGGTTGTCGGGCAGGACCGCGATCTTCGACGCCGGGTACCGCGCGATGCAGTCCCGGATCTGCCCGACGTAGCGGTAAACGCTCGGATTGGTCCGCACGCCGGCCATTTCCGGGGTGACACCACCGAGATCCGCCGTCAGCTCCGGCAGCGGCAAGTCCCCATAGGACTCCTTGTCGCGCGCCGCCGACAACTGCACGAAGGTCAGAGCGATCGCGACGACCCCGACGAGCGCGCCGGAAATCGTTGCGTAGTACCGAATTCGCGCCGAGGCCGGGCGCGGCAGGTCCGAAAGCCCCGCAGCCAGCAGATCGAGCGTGCCCAGGACCAGCGTGCCGGCGAGCAACGATGGCAGCTGATAGCCCCACGACAGGCAGATCATCCAGGCGAGCAGCGCGACGAGCACGTGCTGCCACGGCAACCGGCGCCGCACGACGGCGTCGAGCACCATCGCGGCGACGAAGATCCACAGGATCTGGACCGGCCAGCTGCCCGCGTGGGTGAAATGCCCGCGCACGAGCACCAGCAGCAGTGCGGCCGCGACCCCGGCGGCCACTACGACCCGAAGCCACCGGCCTGGCGCGCCGAGCCTGTCCCGGGCCACGTACGCGGCGGAAAGCGCGAGGACACAAAGCAGGACGACCAGCACCAGGAACTGCGGGCGGGCGAAGGCGTCGGCATCCCAGAACAGGTAGAGCGTCTCGCCCCAGGTCTGCTGGCCACCGGTGAGCTGCTTGATCGCCGAGGGCAGGCCACCGGCGACGGTGATCCAGCCGAAGTACAGCAGCGGCGCGGCGCCGAGCCAGAGCACGTCGACGACCGTGCGACCCCACCAGCGCAGGTTCTTCGGCCGCTGGGCCGGGTGCAGCAGCAGGATGAGCAGGCCGAGCGGGACGGCGAACGCGAAGCTCTGCTTGATGGTCACGGCGAAACCGAGGCAGAACAGGCCGAGCCAGCGCTGCCAGAGCACGCCCTGACGCAGCGCCCGGTCGGTCAGCCACCAGCCGACGGCCGTCAGGAACAGGCCGTCGACGGTGTGCCAGGCCATCAGCGGGAACGTGTTCAGGTTGACGACCGCGGCCGCCGCGACCAGGCCGAGCCGCAGCGGGCCCCACGTCAGCGGCGAGGTTCCGGTGAGGAACGCGGCCAGCGCCAACGTGGCAACGGTCAGCTCGACCATCATCACGAAGCTGGAGGCGACCATCAGTGGCGCGGGGACGAGAAAGTCGGCCAAGTGCAGGAACGCCGACCCGAACGGGCGCGGGCCTAGGAAGTCGACTTGCGGGATCTCGCCGTGCAACAGCCGCCAGCTCTGCGCCAGCACGAAACCCTGGTCGGTCGGGGTGAACCCGAACCGGCCGTAGCGGGCAACGAGAATCGCCGCCAGCAACGGGATCCCGAGGACGATCACCACGACCCGGACCCATGACCGCGTGGGCCGTTCCGGCGCCGGATCCGCTAGCTGGGTCTCATGGGGCACATCTGTAACACTGGTCATGGTGGTGTCTGCGTCGCACCCTGCGTCAAGGAGGTCGTTAGGCGGCCAAGCTACACGATCGGCTGACTCAGCCGGACTGCGAGGCCAGCCGCTCCTCGCGGTCGGCCGTGGCCAGCGCGTCCAGCACGCCGTTCAGGTCGCCGTCGAGGACCTGGTCGAGGTTGTAGGCCTTGTAGTTGACGCGGTGGTCGGAGATCCGGTTCTCCGGGAAGTTGTAGGTGCGCACGCGCTCGGAGCGGTCGACCGTGCGAACCTGGGAGCGGCGGGCGTCCGACGCCTTCGCGGCCGCTTCCTCCTCCGCGACGGCCTGCATCCGGGCCTGCAGCACCTGCAGCGCGCGGGCGCGGTTCTGGATCTGCGACTTCTCGTTCTGGCAGGACACCACGATGCCGGTCGGCAGGTGGGTGATCCGGACCGCGGAGTCGGTCGTGTTGACGCTCTGGCCACCGGGGCCCGACGAGCGGAAGACGTCGATGCGGAGGTCGTTCGGGTCGATCTCGACCTCGACCTCCTCGGGCTCGGGGTAGATGAGCACGCCCGAGGCGGAGGTGTGGATGCGGCCCTGCGACTCGGTCGCCGGCACGCGTTGCACGCGGTGCACGCCGCCCTCGAACTTCAGCCGCGACCAGACGCCGTCGACGTCGGCCGTCTTGCTCTTGATGGACAGCGTGACGTCCTTGTAGCCGCCGAGGTCGGAGTCGACCGAGTCGAGCACCTCGGCCTTCCAGCCGTGCCGCTCGGCGTAGCGCAGGTACATCCGCAGCAGGTCGCCCGCGAACAGCGCGGACTCCTCGCCGCCCTCGCCGGACTTGATCTCCATCACGACGTCGGAGCCGTCGTAGGGGTCGCGGGGCAGCAGCAGCTCGGTGAGCTTCGACTCCATGGCCGGGATGCCCGCGGCGAGCTCCTCGGCCTCGGCGGCGAAGGAGGCGTCCTCGGCGGCGAGCTCCCTGGCCGCGACGAGGTCTTCGCGGGCGCTGTCGAGCTCACGGACGGCACGCACGACCGGGTTCAGCTCGGCGTACCGGCGGCCGAGCTTGCGGGCCCGCGCCTGGTCGGCGTGCACCGCCGGGTCCGCCAGCTGGGTCTCCAGCTCCGCGTGTTCGGCGAGCAGCCCCTTGAGCGAAGTGGAATCCACCTGAGTTGCCTTTCCTGGCGTGGCCTGGCGTGGTCTGGCGTGGTCGAAGACGAGAACGGCGCCCATCCGACGTGCGGATGGGCGCCGTTGATCAAGCTACTTGGCGTCGGCGTCCTTCTTCTGGCGCTTGCCGTAGCGAGCCTCGAAGCGCGCGACCCGGCCACCGGTGTCCATGATCTTCTGCTTGCCCGTGTAGAACGGGTGGCAGTTGGAGCAGATCTCGACGTGGATGGCGCCACTGGTCTTGGTGCTGCGCGTGGTGAAGCTGTTGCCGCAGTCGCAGTTCACATCGGTGACCACGTACTCGGGGTGAATGCCGCTCTTCATGGTGTCCTCTCTCGTTGGCGCCGGGTCCCCAGGTGCAGATGTGCGGGGTGAACCGGAGCCGGACTTCAGCGGGTAATTCTGCCAGACACGCTGACGAGGCTTGCAACGCACCCCGCTGACCTGCTATTCCCGGCCCGAGCGGGGTCGGTTGTCGTGAGTGTTGCGGCCGGTTCTAACCGGCGTTGCCACTCACAAGACCCGGGCCACAGCGCTCCCGCAAGCCTTCGACCTGCGGTGGGCACCTCAGCGGAACGGCCGTGAATGGCACATTGAGGGTCTTTAAGGCCCTCAATGTGCCATTCACGGCCTTAAGTTCCGGGCTCCCCCTCGCCGCCGGCCGTGGCGGGAACGCGGGTGCGGGCGTGCGGTCTGGCCGGGGTCGGGTTGTCGTGAGTGTTGCGGCCGGTTCTAACCGGCATTGCCACTCACGAGTCCTGGCCAGTGACCACGCGGTCTCCGTAAGGCGCGCCAGCGCCGTCGGAGACTTCACCGCGCGCGCCCTCTTTCGCGGCCGCCAGGCCGCACGAAAACGCGACGCCAGGGCGCCCGACGCTGCCAGCTATCAGCTAGCAGCGGCTCGAGGGCCCTGTCGGCGCGTTTTCGTCAGCGCGCGTCAAACAATTCAGTCGTCGTCGTTCGAACCGAGGGCCGTCTTCGAGACCTGCATCAGGAACTCGATGTTGGTCTTCGTCTTGCGCAGGCGCGAGATCAGCAGGTCGATGGCCTGCTGCGAGTCCAGCGCATGCAGCACCCGCTGCAGCTTGTGGGTGACCGCGAGCTCGTCCGGCGAGAGCAGCAGCTCTTCCTTACGAGTGCTGGACGGGTTGATGTCCACCGCGGGGAACACGCGCCGCTCGGCGATCTTCCGGTCGAGCTTGAGCTCGGCGTTACCCGTGCCCTTGAACTCCTCGAAGATGACCGTGTCCATCGTCGAGCCGGTCTCCACCATCGCGGTGGCGAACACGGTCAGCGAGCCGCCGTGCTCGATGTTGCGCGCCGCGCCCAGGAACCGCTTCGGCGGGTACAGCGCCGTCGAGTCGACACCACCGGACAGGATCCGGCCGGACGCCGGGGCCGCCAGGTTGTAGGCACGGCCGAGGCGGGTGATCGAGTCGAGCAGCACGACGACGTCGTGGCCCATCTCGACCAGGCGCTTGGCCCGCTCGATCGACAGCTCCGCGACCGAGGTGTGGTCGGACGGCGGCCGGTCGAAGGTCGAGGCGATGACCTCACCCTTCACCGAGCGCTGCATGTCGGTGACCTCTTCGGGACGTTCGTCCACGAGCACGACCATCAGGTGGCACTCGGGGTTGTTCGTCGCGATCGCGTTCGCGATGTCCTGCATGATCGTGGTCTTACCGGCCTTGGGCGGCGACACGATCAGTGCGCGCTGCCCCTTGCCGACCGGCATCACCAGGTCGATCACCCGGGTGGTGAGCTTGTGCGGCTCGGTCTCGAGGCGCAGCCGCTCGTTCGGGTACAGCGGGGTCAGCTTGGTGAACTCGGGGCGGCGCTTGGCCTCGTCCGGGTCCTGGCCGTTGATCGAGTCGACGCGCACCAGCGGGTTGAACTTCTGCCGCTGCTGCTCGCCCTCGCGCGGCTGGCGCACGACGCCGGTGATGGCGTCACCGCGGCGCAGCCCGTACTTGCGGACCAGCGACAGCGAGACGTACACGTCGTTCGGCCCGGCGAGGTAGCCGGAAGTGCGCACGAACGCGTAGTTGTCGAGGACGTCCAGGATGCCCGCGACGGGCAGGAGGACGTCGTCCTCGCGGATCTCGGTGTCCGGCGAGCCGCCGTCACGCTGGCCGCCCCCGGTGCCACGACGGCGACGGTCGCGGAAGCGACGGCCGCGACGGCCGCCTTCCTCGTCGTCGTCCTGCTGCTGGGCGCGGTTGTCCTGGCCGCCGCGGTTGCCGTCCTGCTGGTTGCGCTGACGGTCCTGACCACCCTGACGGTCGCGGTTGCCGCCCTGACGCTGCTGGTCACCGCGCTGCTGGCCACCCTGGCCCTGCTGACGGTCACCACCCTGCTGACGCTCGCCCTGCTGACGGTCACCACCCTGCTGACGCTCGCCCTGCTGACGGTCACCTTGCTGGCGCTCGCCCTGCTGGCGCTCGCCACTCTGGCCGTCCGGCGCGCCGGCGGCGCGGTTCGAGCCGCGGCGGCGCCTGCTACGGCCGCCCTCCTCGGCCTGGCCGTCCGACGGCTGCTGGCCGCCGTCCTGCTTGTCCTGCTGCGGCGCGGAGCGCTCGGCCGGTGGCTCGGTGGCCACAGGCGCGGCGGCCTTGGGGGCCTCCGCGGGTGCCTCGGCCTTGGCCTTGGCCTCGACCTTGGGCTCGGCCTTCGGGGCCGACGCCTTCGGAGCCGGCTCGCCGACGCCTTCCAGCGGCAGCGTCTCCGCCGCCGTGCGCTTGCGGGTCTTGCCCTGCCGCTCGCGGATCGCGGCGATCAGATCGCCCTTGCGCATACCGGTGGTCTCGCCGATGCCCAGGTCCCCAGCCAACGAGCGAAGCTCGGCGACGGTCTTACCGGTCAGACCGCCAACAGCGCGCTTAGGAGCGGCGGCGCCGTTCGATTCGGCCGCGCCGTTCTCCACGTCGCTCAAAAGATCGGTGTTGCTCACACATGTCCTTCCTGACCGATCCACGCCTCCAGGCGGATCAGCGGACTGCCGCTCGCTTCTGATCGCGAACCGGCGTAACTGCCCCCCGATACGGGAGACGAGCCCTTCGGCCGTGCGAAACACAGCTGGAGCGCCTCCACCACAGGGGTTTGCATCCTCCATTCGGAGGATGCGGAATTCGGCACCGCCGAGACCGGAAACCCGCCTGCGTCCCTCCGCGTTACCCCGCTTGCCAGGCGGTGCGGATCTGGCGGATCAACGAAGGATGCGATCCGGGAGACTCCCCGGGACCGGCATCGGGTGCGGAAACGCACGGTGATCGAACGCCCCCGAGGGTAGACCGCACCAGTGCCGGGTGCAACAACCACCCCCCGCGTGGCGGGTTCGAGGCCTGGCACGTGACCCGGCCTTTACTGAGCCGCAACCTGCACACCGGTCTGATCAACCGGCAGTTCGAAGACGTCGAACCCTTCAACGCCGACCCCGGGCGGAACTATTCCCGAGGTCGTCAGCGCGAGCACCGTGGGCCCCGCGCCGGAGATCGTGGCGGGCACACCGTGCCTACGCAGCGTGTCCACCAGTGCCGCGCTGGCCGGGTACGCCGGCGCGCGATAGCCCTGGTGCAGCCGGTCTTCCGTGGCCGCGAGCAGCAGGTCCGGCCGGACCGTCAGCGCATGCACGGCGAGCGCCGCACGACCCGCGTTGAACGACGCGTCGGCGTGGTCCACGGTCGCCGGGAGCAGGCCGCGCGTGGTCGCGGTGGCCGAACGGGTCGCGGGCACCGCGACGACCGGGCGGATCGACGCATGCGGTTCGAGGCGCTCGGCGTGGAACACCGGACCTTCGGCCCAGGCCAGCACCAAACCGCCGAACAGGCTGGCCGCCGCGTTGTCCGCGTGGCCCTCGAATTCGGCCGCGAGCTGCAGCGCGTCGCCGTCCAGCCCGCGTCCGGCCAGCGCGTATCCCGCGGCGACACCGGAAACCACGGCGGCGGCGGACGAGCCGAGCCCGCGGGCGTGCGGAATCGCGTTGTGGCAGCGCAGATGCAGGCCCGGCACGCGGAACCCGAGGTGCTCGCAGGTCCGCCGGATCGCCCGCGCCACCAGGTGTGTCTCGTCGGTCGGCACGTCCTCGACGCCACCCGCGCCTGCGTCGACGATTTCGATCTTCAGCCCGGCCTCGGTGACCTGCACTTCGACCGTGTCGTACAAGGCCAGCGCCAACCCGAAAGCGTCGAACCCCGGGCCGAGGTTCGCCGAGGACGCGGGCACCTTCACGCGATATGCGGTCAACGCAGCTCCAGCGCGGCCGCGACAGCACTGGGATCGACGGCGAGCGGTTCGACCTCGACGTTGCCCTCCAGGGCCGTCTGCGGGTCCTTCAGGCCGTGCCCGGTGACCGTGCAGACGACGGAGCTGCCGCGAGGCAGCCGGCCGTCGGCCGCGGTGGCCAGCAGGCCCGCCACGCTCGTGGCCGACGCGGGCTCGACGAAGACGCCTTCGCGGCTGGCCAGCAGCCGGTAAGCCTCGAGGATCTTCTCGTCGGTGATGGCCTCGAACAGGCCGTTCGACGCCTCCCTGGCCTTCACCGCGCCATCCCAGGAGGCCGGGCTGCCGATCCGGATCGCGGTCGCGATCGTGTCCGGTTCACGCACCGGCTCGCCGTGCACGAGCGGCGCCGCGCCCGCGGCCTGGAAGCCGAACATTCGGGGAGTGTTCTTCACCACATCGTCGGCGGCGTACTCGGAATAGCCCGCCCAATAGGCGGTGATATTCCCAGCATTCCCGACCGGCAGGCAGTGAATATCCGGCGCCTTGCCCAGTACGTCACAAATTTCGAACGCGGCGGTCTTCTGCCCGGCGATGCGCACCGGGTTGACCGAATTGACGAGCGTGACCGGATAGTCCGCGGCGGTCTTGCGCGCGAGCTCGAGGCAGTCGTCGAAGTTGCCGTCCACCTGCAGGATCCGCGCGCCGTGCAGCACGGCCTGGGCGAGCTTGCCCATCGCGATCTTGCCCTGCGGCACGAGCACCGCGCAGGTGAGCCCGGCGCGCGCGGCGTAGGCGGCGGCCGAGGCGGACGTGTTGCCGGTCGACGCGCAGATCACCGCCTTGAGGCCGCTGGCCAGTGCGTGCGTGATGGCCACGGTCATCCCGCGGTCCTTGAACGAACCGGTCGGGTTGACGCCCTCGACCTTGAGGTACACCTCGCAGCCGGTCACCTCCGACAGGTGGTGCGCGGGCAGCAGCGGGGTGTTGCCCTCGCCGAGGGTGATCACCTTCGCCCCGTCCGGCACGGGGATCCGGTCCCGGTACGCCTCGATGATTCCCGGCCAGGCCTTGATCACTGGTCTTCGCCTTCCACCCGCATCACGCTCACGACTTCGTGCACCACGTCCAGTTTCGCGATGTCGTCCACAGTGGACTGCAACGCCGCGTCGGGCGCCAGGTGCGTCACCACGACGAGGCTCGCGCGCTCGTGCGCGTCGCTCTGGCGGACCGCCGCGATGCTGACCCCGTGCGCCGCGAACGCCTGCGCCACCTGCGCGAGCACACCCGCGCGGTCGGCCACGGAAAGGCTTACGTGGTACCGGGTCGGGGTCTGGCCCATCGGCCGGACCGGCAGCCCCGCGTGCGCCGACTCGCGCGGCCCGCGCCCGCCGGCCACCCGGTTGCGCGCCACCGCGACGAGGTCGCCCAGCACCGCGCTGGCCGTCGGCGCGCCCCCGGCGCCCTGGCCGTAGAACATCAGCTCGCCGGCCGCGTCGGCCTCGACGTAGACGGCGTTGAACGCGCCGCCGACCCCGGCGAGCTGGTGGCTGCGCGGGATCATCACCGGGTGCACGCGGGCCGAGACGGACTCGACGCCGTCGTCGTCGGTCACCCGCTCGCAGATCGCCAGGAGCTTCACCGTGCGGCCGAGGATCCGGGCCGCGTCGAGGTCGGCGGCGGTGACGTCGGCGATGCCCTCGCGGTGCACGTCGGCGGCGGTCACCCGGGTGTGGAAGGCCAGCGAGGCCAGGATCGCGGCCTTGGAGGCGGCGTCGTAGCCGTCGACGTCGGCGGTCGGGTCGGCCTCGGCGTACCCGAGACGGCTGGCCTCGTCGAGCGTCTCGGCGTAGCCCGCGCCGGTCGAATCCATCGCCGAGAGGATGTAGTTCGTAGTGCCGTTGACGATCCCCATCACGCGGGTGATCCGGTCCCCGGCAAGGGATTCGCGCAGCGGCCGCAGCAGCGGGATGGCACCGGCGACCGCGGCTTCGAAGTAGAGGTCGGCGCCGGAGGCGTCGGCGGCCTCGAACAGGTCGGCCGAATGCTCGGCCAGCAGCGCCTTGTTCGCGGTGACCACGGCCTTCCCTGCGGCCAGCGCCGCCAGCAGCCAGCCGCGCACCGGCTCGATCCCGCCGACCAGCTCGACCACGACGTCCACGTCGTCGGAGGTGACCAGCTTCTCGGCGTCCGCGGTGAGCAGCTCCGGCGGCAGCTCGGGGTGCTTGTCCGGGCGGCGGACCGCGATGCCGGCCAGCTCGACCGGGGCGCCGGCCCGCGCGGCCAGCTCGTCCGCCTGCTCGGTGAGCAGCCGGGCGACCTCACCACCCACCGTTCCGCAGCCGAGCAGAGCGACCCTGATCGGTCCGTCCACATTGGACACCGTCAAACCTCCAAGCGCAGCAAGTCGTCCGTCGTCTCCCGCCGCAGCAGCACGCGGGCGCCGCCGTTGCGCACGGCGACCACCGCGGGCCGCGGCTGCCGGTTGTAGCTGCTGGCCATCGAGTAGCAGTACGCGCCGGTCGCGGCGACCGCGAGCAGGTCACCCGGTGCCAGCGTGTCGGGCAGCCAGCAGTCTCGTACGACGATGTCGCCGGACTCACAGTGTTTTCCCACGACCCGGGACAGCACGGCCTTCACCGGCTGCTCCCCCTCGGCCGCGGACCGGGAAACCACGCGGACGTCGTACACCGCGTCGTAGAGCGCCGTGCGGATGTTGTCGCTCATCCCGCCGTCCACGCTGACGTACCGACGGGCCTTGTCGTCGCCCAGCGAGACGTCCTTGATGGTGCCGACCTCGTACAGCGTCACGGTGCCCGGACCGGCGATGGCGCGGCCGGGCTCACCCGCGATCCGCGGCACCGGCAGGCCCGCGTAGGCGCACTCCTTGCGGACCATCTCGCGGATCTGCGTGATCATCTGCGCGGGCGGCGGCGGGTTGTCCTTGTCGGTGTAGGCGATGCCGAACCCGCCGCCGAGGTCGACCAGGTCCAGCTGGTCGAGCAGTTCGGGGCCGTGTTCCTTGGCCAGGTCGGCGAGCAGCCCGACCACGCGGCGAGCGGCGACCTCGAAGCCGTCGGCGTCGAAGATCTGCGAACCGATGTGGCTGTGCAGGCCGACCAGCTTGAGCGAGCGCGCGTTGAGCACCCGGCGCACGGCCTCCGCGGCGTCCCCGGAGGCCAGCGAGAAGCCGAACTTCTGGTCCTCGTGCGCGGTCGCGATGAACTCGTGGGTGTGCGCCTCGACGCCGACGGTGACCCGGATCAGCACCGCCTGCACGACTTCGTGGCGCGCGGCCACCTCGGCCAGGCGCGCGATCTCGTAATAGGAGTCGACGACGATCGTGCCGACCCCGGCGGCGATCGCGGCGTCCAGCTCGTCGACCGACTTGTTGTTGCCGTGGAAGGTGATCCGGTCGACCGGGAAGTTCGCGCGCTGCGCGACGGCCAGCTCGCCACCGCTGCAGACGTCGAGGCTCAGCCCCTGCTCGGCCACCCAGCGGGCGATCTCGATGGACAGGAACGCCTTGGACGCGTAGTGCACCAGCGAGGGGTCGTCGAACGCCTCGGCGTAGTCGGCGCAGCGCGACTTGAAGTCGGCCTCGTCGACCACGAACAGCGGCGTGCCGTGCTGCTCGGCGAGCTCGCGGACGTCGACCCCGGCGATCCGCACGACGCCGTCGGCGCCGCGGAAGGTGTTGCGGGGCCACACCTTCGGGAAAAGCATGTCGAGCGCCTCGGCACTGGCCGGCGGGAAACCGGACGCGTCGGCGTGGGGGTATACGTCGGCGTGCCGTGGGCCCGCGGGGTGCGCCATGGGGGTTACATCCGTTCCGGAGCAGTGACACCGAGCAGCGCGAGGCCGTTCGCGAGCACCTGGCGCGCCGCCTCGCACAGGGCGAGCCGGGCGAAGGTGAGCGGCGTCGCTTCTTCGTCACCCATCGGCAGCACGCGGCCGACGGTGTAGAACTTGTGGTAGGCGCCCGCGAGTTCTTCGAGGTAGCGCGCGATGCGGTGCGGTTCGCGCATGTCGGCCGCGCGCCGCACCATTTCCGGGAATTCGCCGATCGTGCGGATCAGGTCGCCCTCGGCGGGCAGCGTCAAGAGTCCGAAGTCGACGTCCGAAGTGGACTTGAGACCCAGGTCGGCCGCGTTGCGCTGCAGCGAGGCCAGCCGCGCGTGCGCGTACTGGACGTAGTAGACCGGATTGTCGTTGGAGTGCTTGCGAAGCAGGTCCAGGTCGACGTCCAAAGTGGAGTCCACGGAGTAGCGGATCAGCTCGTAGCGGGCCGGGTCGACGCCGACGGCCTCGACCAGGTCCTCCATGGTGATCACGGTGCCCGCGCGCTTGGACATCCGCACCGGCTTGCCGTCGGAGACCAGGTTGACCATCTGCCCGATGAGGACCTCGACGCTGGCCGGGTCGTCGCCGAAGGCCGCCGCGGCCGCCTTGAGCCGGGCGATGTAGCCGTGGTGGTCCGCGCCGAGCATGTAGATGCACAGGTCGAAGCCGCGGTTGCGCTTGTCCTTGAAGTAGGCCAGGTCGCCGGCGATGTAGGCCGGGTTGCCGTCCTGCTTGATGACGACGCGGTCCTTGTCGTCGCCGTACTCCTTGGACCTCAGCCACCAGGCGCCGTCCTCGAAGTACAGGTTCCCGGAGTCCTTCAGCTGCTGGACGGCCTGCTCGACCGCGCCCGACTCGTGCAGCGAGTTCTCGTGGAAGTAGACGTCGAAGTCGGTGCCGAACTCGTGCAGGCTCTGCTTGATCTGGGAGAACATCAGCTCGATGCCGATCCGGCGGAACGTCTCGTGCCGCTGCACCTCGGGCAGCGAAAGCGCGCTCGGCTCGGCCTTGATGACCTCGGCGGCGATGTCGCCGATGTAGGCGCCCGCGTAACCGTCCTCCGGCGCGGGCTCGCCCTGCGCGGCGGCGATCACGGACCGCACGAAGCGGTCGATCTGCGCGCCGGCGTCGTTGAAGTAGTACTCACGGGTGACGTCCGCGCCCTGCGCCGCCAGCACCCGGCCCAGCGCGTCGCCGACCGCGGCCCAGCGCGTGCCGCCGAGATGGATCGGACCGGTCGGGTTGGCGGAGACGAACTCGAGGTTGATCCGGGTCCCGGCCAGCAGGTCGCCGCGGCCGTAGGCAGCACCGCCCTCGATGACCTGGCGGACGACCTCGCCCTGCGCGTCGGCGGCGAGCCGGAAGTTGAGGAAGCCCGGCCCGGCGACCTCGGCCGCGTCGACCCCCGCGCCGGCCGCGACCTGCTCGGCCAGCGCCTGGGCGAATTCGCGCGGCTGCAGACCCACCTTCTTGGCCACCTGCAGCGCCAGGTTCGTCGCGTAGTCGCCGTGGTCGGGGTTGCGCGGGCGCTCGATGGTGACGTGCTCGGGGAGCACGCCGGTGTCGAGGCCGCGTGCGGTCAGTACCTGCACGGCGGAGCTGCGGACCAGGTCGGCGAGAGCGGCGGGAGTCACCTGCCGAATTCTAGGTGTGCCCAGGTCGGACGCTTCGGCCGGTCTCGACCACGTCACGGCAGGCGATCGAGGATGGGGTTTTCGGGGGTTCCGGGTGGCGGAGCCCCCGGCCCGAGGCGAAGCCTCGGTTGTCACTGCGTGAGGTGTTAACGGTGATCAGACGGCCGGTCTCTACACTGGCCGGGGCGGGAATCGGCCCGCAGCACCCAGAGGGAGAACGCGGCAGCCATGGCGAACGGGACAACGAGGAAGAAGGGGTCGCCGAAGAACTCGGTGAAAGCGGCCCGGGGCAGTTCCGTCGTGGCCAAGAAGGGCACGCCGTGGGGCACGATCATCGCGGTCGTCGGCATCGTCGCGCTGCTCGCCTCGGTGATCACCTACTACATGGTGAAGTCCGCCCCGAAGCGCGACCAGGCCGACCGTGAGGCCGCCGCCGCTTCGTTCGCGCCGTCGGCGTCCCGGCCGGACCCGTCCAAGGACATCCCCGGCGTGGTGACCGCCAACTACACCGGCAGCGTGCACGTCCTGCCGGCCGAGCGCGTCGCCTACGACCACTCGCCGCCCTTCGGCGGCCCGCACGACCAGACCTGGGCCACCTGCACCGGCACGGTGTACCCGAACGCGGTGCGCACGGAGAACATGGTGCACGCGATGGAGCACGGCGCGGTCTGGATCGCCTACAACCCGGCCCAGATCTCCGGTGACGCGCTGAACCTGCTCAAGGTCCGCGCCGAGGGCAAGCCGTACACCATGCTTTCGCCGTACCCCGGCCTCGACAAGCCGATCTCGCTGCAGTCGTGGGGCCACCAGCTGAAGCTGGACAAGGCCGACGACGCCCGCATCGACGAGTTCGTCGCGGCGCTGCGCAGCAACCCGAACGGCGTGTACCCCGAGGTCGGCGCCTCCTGCGACGCCGTGCCCGGCTCGTTCGACCCGGACAACCCGCCGGCGTTCGACCCGACCCCGCCGGGCAAGGACGCGAAGCCGATGGACTACAAGGGCACCTCGACCGCGCAGGGTGAGGGCGGCGCCATGCCGTCGACCGGCGCGCCGGTATCGCCCTCGGTTCCGGCCACCAAGTGAGTAGCGAAGCCGACCTCTTGACCTCCGACGAGGAGTCCGGGGAATACGAACCGGAGCGCCCCGCGTGGTCGCGCTGGGTGATCATCGGCGGCACGCTGCTGGCGGTCCTCCTGCTCGGCGCGACCGTCGGGATGATCGCGGCGCGGGCCGTGGACCCGGTCGTCGAACCCCCGTCGGTCGATTCGGTCGAGGTCGGCTTCGCTCAGGACATGTCGGTGCACCACCTCCAGGCGGTCACCATGGCGGGCGAGGCCCGCGACGGGACCTCCGACAAGGAGATCAAGCAGCTCGCGTTCGACATCGAGCGCACGCAGCTGGAGCAGGTGGGCCGGATGAAGGGCATGCTCATGCTCTGGGACCGGCCCGAGCAGGCCACCGGCGCGTACATGAAGTGGATGACCGACCCGATGCCCGACATGCCGGGCATGTCCGGGATGTCGCACCCCGTGGCGTCCACCGGCGCCGGCGGCGGTGTCATGCCGGGCATGGCGACCGAGGCGGAACTGAAGAAACTCCGGTCGCTTTCGGGCCAGGAGCTGGACGTCTTCTTCCTGCAGCTGATGGTGCGGCATCACCAGGGCGGCGCGGCGATGGCCTGGTACGCGCAGAGCCACTCGCCGATGCCCGCGATCAAGGCGCTCACGAACAGCATCCTGGTGTCGCAGCAGGCCGAGGTGAACCAGATGCTGGACATGCTGAGCGCGCGAGGCGCCCACCCGCTCCCCTCCTGAGAGCTTCCGTTTTAGGCCGTGAATGGCACATTGAGGGTCTTTAAGACCCTCAATGTGCCATTCACGGCCTATGGCTTTGGCTACCAGGAGAGTTCTTGGCAGCGGGCCGCGCAGTCCGGGGCCTCCACCTGCAAGGTCGCGTGCTCGATCGCGTAGCGGGTCGACAGGAGGTTCTGGGCCTCGGTGAGGACATCCGACTGCCGCGCCGGCGGCGCCAGCGTCAGGTGCGCCGAAGCCACCTCCATCCCCGAGGTGAGCGTCCAGACGTGCAGGTCGTGGACGTCCGCGACACCCGGAAGCGCCGCCAGCTCCGTGCTGATCGCGCCGACGTCGACGCCGTGGGGCGCGTGCTGGAACAGGATGCGCAGGGCGCGGCGGGCCAGCGTCCAGGTGCGCGGCAAGACGAACAGGCCGATCGCCACACCGATGATCGGGTCCGCGTAACGCCAGCCGGTGAGCAGCGTCAGCGCGCCGCTGACCAGTACGCCGACCGAGCCGATCAGGTCGGCCAGGACTTCCAGGTACGCGCCGCGGACGTTGAGGCTCTCCTTCGCACCGGAGCGCAGCACCGCGAACGAGACGAGGTTGGCGGCGAGACCGGCTGTCGCAGCCAGCAGCACCGGAAGGCCGGGGACCGCTGGCGGGTCGCTGATGCGGCCGATCGCCTCGATCAGGACGTAGCCCGCGACGCCGAAGAGGAGCACCGCGTTGGCGAGCGCGGCCAGGACTTCGGCCCGGTACATGCCGAACGTACGGCTGACCGTCGGGCCGCTGCGGCGGGCCAGGATGATCGCGGCCAGCGCCATCCCGACGCCGAGGACGTCGGTGAACATGTGCGCGGCGTCGGAGATCAGGGCCAGTGAGCCGGTGGCGAACCCGACGACGAACTCCAGCACCATGAAGCCGGCGCCGATGACCAGCGCGATGGTCAGGGCGCGGACGTACTTCCCGGACGCGCTCGCCGGCGCCACCGCGTGCCCGTGGCTGTGGCCGTGTCCCTTCCCCATCTCGCCTCCTGTCCGTGATTCCGCGGCCAACATATAGTCGAATGCGCATATGTGCAATACAGGTAACCCTAAGTTCCCCGAATCAAGGTACCTGGCCGCCCGGGGCTACCCCATCCACCAGGCGAGCAATCTCGATGGCCGGGACGACTACGCTTCGCCGTCGACCAGCCGGGACAGCAGGTCGCGGAGCCGGACCCGGTCGCCAGGACCCAGCGCCGCCAGCGGTTCTGCGGCGAAACCCAGCGCCCGCTGGAAGTTCCCCGCCAGCTCGCGCCCCTCGTCGGTGGCCACGATGTTCTTGACCCGCCGGTCGTGCTCGGCCGGGCGCCGCTCGACCAGGCCACGCGCTTCGAGCCGGTCGATGATTCCCGTCACGTTGGACCGCTCGGACTTCAGCTTGTCGGCGATCCGGTGCATCGGCAGCGGCTCCTCGAGCGCGGCGAGCACCTTCGCCTGCACCGTGGTCAGCCCCTGTGCGGCGGCCGCGGATTCGTAGGACGCGACGAACCGGTCGACGATCCGCGCGAGCAGGGCGACGACGTCGTCGGTGACCGGGTCGGAAGCCATGGGCGGAGTCTAGCCGATTAGTTGACTGTCTTAACCATCCATGGTTATAGTCATTTTGTTCACGACGTTAACCATCATCCCGATGAACCAAAAGAGGTCTTCACATGAGCACCGAGCGGGTCGCCCTGATCACCGGCACGTCGTCCGGCATCGGCCTGGCCACCGCGGTCCAGGCCGCGCAGGCGGGCTTCCGGACCGTCGCGACACTGCGCGACCCCGCTCGCGCGGGCAAGCTGCGCGAAGCCGCCGCGGCGGCGGGCGTGGAGCTCGACATCCGCGCGCTCGACGTGACCGACGCCCAGTCGGTGACCGCCGCGTTCGAAGGGGTCCTCGCCGACTACGGCCGCCTCGACGTCCTGGTCAACAACGCGGGCGCGGGCCACCTCGGCACGGTCGAGCAGGAGTCGGTCGAGGGGATCCGCGAGACCATGGAGGTCAACTTCTTCGGCGTCGTCCAGGCGACGAAGGCCGCGATGCCCGCCCTGCGCGCCAGCGGCGGCCGGCTGGTCACCGTCACCAGCGTCGGCGGCGTGGTCGGCCAGCCGTTCAACGAGGCCTACTGCGCAGCCAAGTTCGCCGTCGAAGGGATGATGGAAAGCCTTGCCCCGGTCGCGAAGGCGCAGGGCGTCACGGTCAGCGTCGTCGAGCCGGGCGCGGTCGCCACCGAGTTCGTCAGCAACATCGGCATCGACCCGGAGCGGATCTTCGCCGAAGCCGGGCCGTACGCGGGCTCGCTGCAGTCCTACGTCGGCCGCACCGGCGGGGCGTTCTCGGCCGCCCAGACCCCGGACGAGGTCGCCGAGGTCGTCCTGCACGCGATGACCGCACCCGAGCCCGCGTTCCGGCTCCAGACCTCGAAGTGGGCCGAGGAGTTCACCGGCACGAAGCTCGCGGACCAGGACGGCGCGGCCGTCCAGCGCCTGACGAGCGCCTGGCTGGCCTAGCGAACCGTTCGGAAGAATCCGCGCAGCTGGTCGACGAACACCTCCGGCTGTTCGAGCGCGGCGAAGTGGCCGCCGCGGGGCAGCTGCTCGTACCAGCGCAGGTCGCTGTAGCGCAGTTCGACCTGCCGCCGCGAGGGCCGGATGATCTCGCCCGGGAAGATCGAGACACCCGCGGGCACCGAAATCTTCGAGGCGTCGCGCAGGTTGTTCTCCCAGTAGATCCGCGCGGACGACGTCGCGGACGCGGTGAACCAGTAGACCGAGATCGCGTCGAGGATCTTCTGCCGGGACAACGCATCCTCGGGCAGGCCCTTGTTGTCCGTCCAGGCGTGGAACTTCTCGACGATCCACGCGGCCTGCCCGGCCGGGGAGTCGGTCAGGCCGTAGCCCAGCGTCTGCGGCCGGGTCCCCTGCTGCACGGAATAGCCGGTGCCGGACTTGCGGAACTCTGCGATGTCTTCGAGCGCCTGGCGCTCCTCGGGCGTGAGCTCGCCGAGGGAGTCGTCGGTCATCGGCACGGCCGCCATGTTCACGTGCACCCCGGCCAGCCGCTCCGGCGCGACCGCGGCGAGCGCGTTCGTCACCCCCGAACCCCAGTCACCCCCTTGTGCGCCATAGCGTTCGTAGCCGAGCGAGAGCATCAGCTCGTTCCACGCGGTGGCGATGCGGGGCAGGCTCCAGCCGGTCCGGGGCGGCTTGTCGCTCCACCCGAACCCGGGCAGCGACGGCACGACGACGTGAAACGCGTCCGCCGCGTCGCCGCCGTGCGCCCGCGGGTCGGTCAGCGGCCCGATCACGTCCAGGAACTCGAGCACCGAACCCGGCCAGCCGTGCGTGAGCACCAGCGGCAGCGCGTCCGGCTCGGCCGAGCGGACGTGCAGGAAGTGCACGCCCAGGCCGTCGAGAGTGGCCTTGAACTGCGGGAAGGCGTTGACCCGCGCGGCGAAGCCGAAGTCGTAGTCCTCGGCCCACTCCCGGCACAGCTCACGCAGGTAGTCCAGCGGCACGCCCTGCGACCAGTCGTCGACGGTCTCCGGGTCGGGCCAGCGCGTCCGGCTCAGCCTGTCCCGCAGGTCGGCGATCTCGGCGTCGGTCACACTCACCTGGAACGGCTCGGCCACGACAGCTCCTCATGGTGGGGCTTCCCACGCTAGCCACGGCTCGATAAATCGATCAACCGGGTTACGGCCACCTGCCCGCGACCCCGGACGGCCGTGCGCTAAGCTTTCCCAGTCGCGCAGCGATGCGCCCTTGTAGCTCAGGGGATAGAGCACTGCCCTCCGGAGGCAGGTGTCGCAGGTTCGAATCCTGCCAAGGGCACCCCATCTCGACCATGCAAAACCGGCCCCTACCAGCAGCAACGCGGTAGGGGCCGATTCATGTCCTCAACGCTGCATAGATCTCGTAGAGCACCGACACGGAGTGCCCCGCCCGCGCCGCTACCAGACCAGGATCGACTCCGGCAGGCGTGCCGCCAGTATCCGGCCCGGCCGGCACCACCTGTTCCGATTCGGTCCGAATCCTGTCGCGTGACCTGTCCACGCCGGAGAGTCGTCGGCAGTCCCACAACCACAGGAACAAGCGTGGACACCAAGGAGACGACTATGAACAGACGCAGACTGGCCGGCGTACTTGTGGCCGGCCTGATGGCGATCCTGCCCGGCATGACCATGGCGGGACCCGCGCAGGCCGCCGGCTCGGGCAAACCCGCTGCCGGAACCGTCAAGCCCTTGGGCATCGGCGCCGCCGTCGTGATCCAGAACCGGGGCACCGGCAAGTGCCTCGATGTGGCCCGGCAGTCACTGCTTCGCGGTGCGCAGGTGTGGCAGTGGGCATGCGATAGCGGCGACCCCAACCAGAATTGGCTCATTGTGCCGGTGGCGTCGGCACCCGGCTGGGTGTCGCTTCGAAACCTCCGCAGCAACCTGTGCTTGGATCTGCGAATCGGCACCGGCGACCCGGTGACGAACGGTATTGCGACACAGCAGTGGGATTGCTTCCCGGACTCCATCTCGTCCGAGCGGTGGCGCCTGGATGTTTCGCCTGTCGTCGCCGGCTACCTGAACATCCCCAGCCAGGTCCAGGACGGCATGTGCCTTGACCTCAACGGCGGATCGAGGGCGAACGGGGAGAAGATCCAGGTGTGGGACTGCCTGGGCGCGACCAACAATCAGCTGTGGCGCCTGGGGTAGCCGCAGCCGCTGAGCACAGCGGGTCACGCACGTGCATGACCCGCTGGCACTCGGCTCTTCTCGGGCGCCATCGCACGACCGGGCAGGCAGGCGCCTGCGCACGGCGGCCCGGAATCGCTGACGTACCACGGTTTCTCCAAGCTTCAGCCTGGTGCTGGTCCCGGCCACAGGGGGCCGGTGATGACCAGGTTGACCGCGAAGGTGCCCCGCGAAACTACTTTCGCGGGGCACTCTCGCGTGTCAGTGCAGGGCCATGTGCCCGGACGACCTCTGGAGGCGGCTGAAAGGGGGCGTACCACTCGGCTCGGTCAGGGCGGCGCAAAACGTGCGGGTATCGACATGCCCGTCACGCCGCGAGCCGGCCCCTGGATGGATAGGCTGACATCGCCGCCAAGCGCGCGTTCGGGTGGAGAAGTCGCGTCGGCGGGATGTCTGCACCGGGGGGACAGATGGCCGCATCGCGATCGGATAGTGCGTTCAGCACGCTGCCGGACCCAGGCCGGGCGGCCACGCTCGATGAGCTCATCGAGGCGCTGCGGCTGCTGAAGACGCTGACCGGGAGCCCGGCATACGACACGATCACCCGCCGCGTCAACGCGGCCTGGAAAGCGAGTCGGCCGCGTAGTGAGCTGGTGGGCAAGACCACCGTGGTGAGCTGTTTCCGGTTGGGCCGGCGGCGGCTCAACACCGAGCTCGTGGTCGCGGTGGTGGCGGCACTGCACCCGGACGCCGGCTACGTGGCGCAGTGGCGGCAGGCGCTCCACGTGATCGCGGGGAAAACCGAAGCGGCGGCGCAGGTCCGGGTCCAGGACACCCTCCCGCAGGACCTGCCCGGGTTCACCGGCCGCACCACCGAGCTCGATCGGCTCCACCACGCGCTACACCACGGCGCCATCAACGGCGGCGCGGTCGTGATCTCGGCGATCGCCGGGATGGCCGGGGTCGGCAAGACCCAGCTCGCCGTCCACGCCGGATACAAGCTGGCCCGGGACAAGGTAATCGAGCGGGTGTTGTTCGTGAACCTGCGGGGCTTCCACCCCGACCCGGCCCAGCCGCCGGCCGATCCCGCCGCCGTGCTCGACGGGTTCCTGCGACTGCTCGGGGTGCCCGGCCAGCAGATTCCGCACGACCTGCCCGCCCGGGCAGCCCTCTACCGTGACCGGCTGGCCTGCACGCGCACCCTGGTGGTGCTGGACAACGCCGCCGACGCCGAGCAGGTCCGCTCGCTGCTGCCCGAGACGCCCGGCTGCCCGGCGCTGGTCACCAGCCGGCGCAGGCTCACCGACCTTCGCCCCACCACCCACCTGACGGTGGACGTGTTCACTCCCGGCGAGGCCTTGACTTTCCTCGCCGAAGCCGCGCCGCAGGTTCCCGTCGGCCCCGACCCGCACGCCGCGGCCCGCATCGCCCGCCGTTGCGGCCACTTGCCCCTCGCGCTCGGGCTGGTCAGCGCACACATCCGCGCGAAGCCCGGCTGGACGCTGACCGACCACGCCGATCGGCTCGACGAGCGCCACCGCGACCGGCGCCTCGACTCCGGCGTGGAGCTCACCCTCGACCTGTCCTACCGGCAGTTACCCGCCGACCGGCAACGGATGCTGCGGCTGGTAGCGCTGCATCCCGGCCAGGACCTCGATGCCTACACCGCCGCCGCACTGGCCGGCAGTGACCTGCCTGCCGCCCGAACCCTCCTGCACGACTTGTGCCACGACCACTTGCTGCAACAGAACATCTCCGGTCGCTACACCTTCCATGACCTGGTCCACGCCTACGCCACCGGCCGGGCCGGCGACGAAGACTCACCACCGGAACGCCGCGCCGCACTCACCCGCTTGTTCGACTACTGCCTGGGCACCGCTGCCACCGCGATGGACACCCTGTACCCGGCCGAGACGGACCGGCGACCCCGGGTGCCTCGCCCCGGTACCCCTGTCCCAGCTCTGAGCGATCCGGACAGCGCGAGGACATGGCTGGATACCGAACGCCCCGCTCTGGTCGCCATCGCCGCCCACACCGCCACCCACGGCTGGCCCGCCCACACCACCCGGCTGTCCACCACCCTGTTCCGGTATCTCAACGGCGGGTACCTCACCGACGCCCTGACCGTCCACGGCCACGCCCGCGACGCCGCCCGTCACATCGGCGACTCGAAGGGCCAGGCCCATGCATTGACGAGCCTTGGCGGCACCCACTTGGAGCTGGCTCGGTACGGGCCGGCCGCCGAACACTTGAATCGGGCACTGCCCCTGTTCCGGCAGGCCGGTGACTTGGCAGGCGAAGCCCGCGCACTGAACACACTTGGCTTCATCGAGAACATGCTGGGCCGCAACAGGCCGGCCGCCGAGCACTACGCGCAGGCCCTGACCCTGTTCCGGCAGGCAGGCCACCAGGCAGGCGAAGCCCACGCGCTGACGAACCTGGGCGACGTCGAGGGCAGGCTGGGACGGCGTCAGCCGGCCACCGGCCGTCTCCAGCAGGCCCTGACCCTGTTCCGGCGGCTCGGCGATCGCACCGGCGAGGCCTGGACGCTGACCACCCTCGGCGAGGTCGAGGTGCGGCTGGGCCGGTATGGGCCGGCGAGCGACCACCTTGGACAGGCCCTGACGCTGTACCGGCAACTGGCCAACCGCTCCGGCGAAGCGTGGACGCTGAACAGCCTCGGCACCCTCCACACCCGTCGTGGCCAGGCCGGTGAGCAGCATCAGCAGGCCCTTGTCATGTTCCGCGAGACCGGCGAACGGGGCGGTCAAGCCAGCGCGCTCAATGGCTTGGGTGAAGCCGCCCATGCCACCGGCCATGAGGAAGACGCCCTCATCCAGCACACCGCTGCTCTCACGATCGCGATCGACATGGGCCTACGCGACGAACAGGCCCGTGCCCACACCGGCCTCGGCCATGCGCACCACAGCCTCGGCGACGCCACCCCAGCCCGAAAGCACTACCTGCACGCCCTGAACCTCTACACCGACCTCGGCCTGCCCGACGCGGACAAGATCGATGCCCACCTCGCCGCCATCGACACAGACAAACCGCGCACAGCGGTGACGCCCCCGTAGGGGCCGGCGCGCCGGTTCCGGGCACCGATCACTAGCTGGTCGTGATCCTGAGCATCCGGCATCGATCCTGTCGAAAAGCTGTGAACTTGCCCAGCCGCGGCACTTCCCGAGGGGGTGTCCGCGTTGTCCGGATAGCGGCGCCAAGAGCCGCACGGACGGGAGTGAACGGCCATGGGTTTGATCGGGACACTGCTGGGGCTCGCGTTGACCCTGTTCATCATCACGCTGATCGGGCGGATGGTCCTGGACTGGGTCGGCATGGTGGCGGACAGTCCGCCGTGGGCGCGGCGAGCCCGGACGCTCGCGCATTCGGCGACCGAGCCGGTGATCGCGCCGGTCCGCCGGGTGGTGCGGCCGGTGCGGCTCGGCGGGATCTCGCTCGACCTCGCCTTCACGATCGTCTTCGTGGGCGCGGTGATCCTGCGGTCGATCGCCTTCAGCCTGTGAGGCCTGGCCGCTCGTCGTGCCGGACGTCCAGCCGTTCGACGTCGCGGTCGAGCTCGGCCCGGACCGCACCCAGGTCGATGCCGTCCGGGTCGATGAGCACCTGCATCGAGATCCCGCGCAGCTGCCCCAGCAGGGCGGACGCGTAGGAGTCGGCGTCGCGGACGCCGACGATCGAGCCGTCGGCGACGCCGGCCGCGATGGTCTGGGCGATCGCGAAGCGGAACCGGCGGTCGACCTCGGTCAGCGTCGGCCGGATCGCCGAATTCCCGGCCGCCGCGTCGCCCCACAGCGTCAGGAACGCCTGGTAGAGCACCGGCATGTCCCGCATCAGCCGGAACAGGACATCCAGCAGTGCCTTCAGCATCTGCATCGGGGTCGGGTCCCCGCCCC
>Ga0307507_10004407_pt1 | contig 25050 bp, 12 predicted proteins | sample 7_EM_MG_FD_207223 | JGI IMG/M metagenome (GOLD analysis project Ga0307507, IMG submission 207223) | Populus trichocarpa ectomycorrhiza microbial communities from riparian zone in the Pacific Northwest, United States - 7_EM | ecosystem: Host-associated > Plants > Roots > Unclassified | place...
TATATCTTAACCTTGCGGAAATAATAAAAGCTATTGCTTTTTAATTAGGTATTAAATCTTATCAAGATTTGCAAGGCTTTGGTAAAGGCTTAGAAGGCTAGTAACGTTATATTTTTCGCAAAACTCTTTTATTAAAGGGCTGTATGTAAAAGAGCCTAATAGAATAAGGATAGAGTATTAATATAACTTAGATATAATGTACTTAAAGTAAGCCCTAGCCCCAACTGTCGCTGGATTTGTTGTTGAAGTTCTTTAATAAGCTATATTGGAACCTTTAACAGAGGCGCTGGAGGATGCGTATATTTGCCATAAGAAGTTAAAACAATATATAGGCAATCCTTAATATTATCTGGCCATATATAGTTGAACTCCACGTTATAAGGGGCTAGTACCCATTTTCTAGGTCCTTGGGCGTAGTTACAGCCTAGATATATTAAGGTTATTGTCAGAATGTTAGTTATGTGACGTAGTCACGAGACTACGAAGCAAGGCTAGCTAACCTAACCTTGGAGCAACCCCTTACTTCTAGACAATCAATAACTACTAACTTCAACACCGCATACGTATTACAATACAGTGATATTTATGCACGTTAATAAAGTAAGTATACCAATACTAATCAGTAGACGTATAGATTAGGAAATACGCAATAAGCTAGAGCTTAAAAACCGTACTGGAAATAGTACACAAATCGCCTAGCCTTATCTATTTTAGTTAAAGGAGAAAGCTATATTACCCTTAAAGCTTAAGACCACGTATTAGCTTAACTGCTAACGCGTTAGATCGCCTAGAGAATTATATCTTTACTTAGAGAAGATTACGACCTCCCTTAAGCTTAAGAGAATTTGTACTAGCCTTATAGCCAATATAACAGATTGCTGAGAGAATCGCAGCCTTATTAAAAACACTTTACAGGCCTAATAGCTGTAAAGGACGTACACACCTAAACACCCTTATCTTAACACCCTTACCTTGATACCCTTACCTTGACGACCTTAACCTTAACCTCAACCTTAACCTTAACCTCAACCTTAACCTTAACCTCAACCTTAACCTTAACCTCAACCTTAACCTTAACCTCAATCTTAACCTTAAACTACAACATACACAAGGACTAGTACACTGCTTTGCACAATAAAATAGATCCTAAATGGAAGGAGAGAATCGCCAGATATGGTTACGGGATTAATATAGCAACTGCCTTAGAGGAAGACCTGGAAGAATATATAGAAACAAAAATCTATAAGTATATATATAAGAACTTTACAGGTTATATACTATAGTCGCTATTCCAAGAAGAATTTAAAGGCTTTACTATTAAGGACTTTAGAAAAATACGCTCTATTAGAGCAAAGCTCTATACTCACCTACTCCAAAAAGGAGTATACGTCGCCACACACAGCAACAGATACCCACTTTATAAGGTTCTATATAATGTCCTTACAGAAGAGGAACCTTATAAATAGACAGATAAGGAAATTACAGGAGCTCTCAAGAAAGTCAGCCCTATAATTATAGTGGCACTATAAGAACAACTTAACTTAATATAAACAGCTCTAATATCAAATCAAGCTATAACCCTGTTAGTTATAGCCTCTTTAGTTCCTATAACCCCCCCCACAGCCCACTACCTTCCCACACGGTGCCAACGCCTGTAAACTATTAACTACCTCTACTACCTCTAACGCCTATAATCCAGCCTATAGCTATAGCTATAACACCTGGAATATAAATACCTACCCCTATAATACCCCAACTAGCTGTTGCATCTATACCTTAGCAAACTGCACCAACCGCCACCTAACAGCAAGCTGCACCTACCTTTACCTAGGATTAACTACTTACCCTCCTTACTTAACTCCTATAGACGCAGAATTAGCAATTATTACCTATGGCAACTGCCTCTACCCTCCCTCTAGTAACCGCTCCTACCCTACCTAGTGCCCCTTCTGCCCAGTATCTTCACCCTAGTACTGCTAATACCGACCCTACTATACACCTGCCTATGTATAGCAAAGAGGCAGCTACTATTGCCAAGATCTACACAGACGACCAGAAGTACGATAGAGTAAGTAATAGCTTTAACTTTAAATTAACTATCTTCTATAATATCTACAAGAGAGCTAGTCTACCTCCTAAAGGCTATATAACTGCATTCCCAACCATACTAAAGGGACTTGCTTAGAATCACTACTACAATAGCAGCCTTTTAACTAGATTATTCACTAAAGCATATAACCATATGTGTCACTTCTTTAAAGGACTAGAGTACTATCGGAGAAACCTTACTAAATGGAACGCTACTAACTTTTAAGGAATTATTAATAAGAACCCTAATAAGCAAATCTATTAGAGTTTCCAACTACTCCTTAATAAGCTCTTAAAACATTACTATAGATTACACCTAGAGTTTTATACAGACCTCTTCCTTATAAATAAGCTAATTACCGCTTGCTAAGGAGTACTAGTATACCGTATTACTATTTCCAACCCTTCTAAAGACCTCTCCTAGTTAACTAGCAAGTTACAATCTTCCATAGTTATATAGGAGAAGGAACACCCTTCCTAGGCCCTAATAAGACCGTCTTAAGGAGCCTACTTTACGGATCATATATACCACCGTAATATCCGTAACAACCGTAACCAAACCCGCTCCTATAGACAAAACACCGTTAGATCCCTAAAGGCCAAGTGCTACGTTTACCAAAAGAAGAGCTGCCGCTTATGGAAACATACAGAGGAGGAGCGGAACCGTTCTAGAAATAAGTATAAAAGACGTTTTAATAATAATAAGGGCCGCAATAGTAACTTTAAAGAACGCTTTAAACAATACACTATCTACTATAAAGGAGACGACAATAATAAGTGTAATAAAACTTTTAAAGCTCTCGTGCTAGACATAGACGCTAATAAAAACACTAATAATAATAATAGCAAGGAAGAATTAGAAGACCCTAACAGCTACTACCTTATATTATTTAGGACTCTTACTATAGACAAAGCAACCTCTATAAGCGTAGAACTAGCCAACAAGGCTTATGCTTACTTACTTACTGCAACCTCTATAGAACCTACTACGGAAACTAACCCGTTTAACTATAACACAACAACCGCTGCTTTACGCTATACTTCCACAGTATTTATAGGAATTATAATTAATACTAGTACGTTAAAGAAGTCTATGGCCGGTTATAGATAATTCTAGGCACTATAGAACGCGGACTAATCTATAAGACTTAACACCTCAACTAAAGGACAAGTTAACGTGCAGTTTAGCATTAGAATTGCTACCTCTATTAAAACTATGGATGTTGTCACCCCTATAGGTAAGATACAGTTTTATATTATCTATACGGATACCCCCTTCTTACTCTATTTAGCGGATATAAACAGACTCTAAATCTACTACAATAACCTTAGAAACGTTATTATCACTCATACCAAAAAAGTGCTAGTAGTGCAACGGTTTGGCCACCCATTTCTCCTATAGAGCTTATTACTATAGTTATATTTATCTAAATCCTTTAACGCGAACCCCTGCTACTTAATAGATATAGAGCTATAGCGCCTATATCGCCGATTTAGACATCCCTTAGTTAAGAAATTGTAAAAGCTACTCTACTATACTGGCCATGAAACTGACAGAATAGCTATTAAGCAACTAACCAAGTTCTGCTACTACTATTAGAAGTTTAGCAAATTACTAGGCAGATTCCACTTCACCCTATAAGACAACGTTAATTTTAACTACAATATTATCGTTAATATTATGTATATTAGCGGATCACCCCTCCTATATGTTATTAATAAAGGAACGCGATTCCAAGCCAGTAGATAGCTATAAGACATTAGCGCCAAACATATATAGGATATTCTATGGATATACTAGATTAATACCTACCTAGGGCCACTAGACTTAATTACCTATAACACTAAAAAGAACTTTGTTAGTAAGGAATTTAAGCAATACGCCACTATTATAGGAATTAGTATAAAGGGAGTACCGGTCAAAGCACATAACTCCATTAAAATGGTAAAGCGCTATTATAGTCTATTACGGCAAGCCTACCAGATTATTATAACTGAAATCCCTAATATTAATAAGGAGATGGGACTCTAAATGGTGTTTAAAGCAATTAACAATTTAGCTAGCCCTAAAGGACTAGTTCCTATACTTCTAGTCTTTAGAGCCTACCCCCAAATGGTTAAATCCGATGCACCATCCCCCACTATTATATAACGCGCTGCCGCAATTAAAAAGGCTATAGTAGAGATATAGAAGCTACGAGCTAAATAACAGATTGCCGACGCGCTAAATATGCAAAACGGACCTAATGTTAATATAATTTATAATCTCCCACCAAACTCACCCGTTTTGGTCTGGAGAGAAGGAAACACTGGCCAAAGCGGCTATTAGGACGGGCCATTTACCTTACTTACTGTTAAGGGTAAAATATGCACTATTAAGCTGTCTAGCGGACCTACAGCCTTCTAATCTACGGTCGTAAAACCCTACCTTTAAGCAACTAAATCGCAGGAGCAAATTGTCGGACTGGAATCACTACCTAAACCTCTACTTAGGTCAGCCCTTTCTAAGACTATCTTAGAGAGACCTACTAAAGCCTAGCAACAACCCCCAAAATAAGGTAGAGGATGCCCTCGCGACATGTCAACCTACTACCCCTAACAACTCTTCTTCTTCTTCTTTTCCTTAGCGTAGTATCTCCGTAATACAGTATTTTACAGGCTTTAGTTTAGAGACGTTTGTACGAGCTATAATACGGGTTATATAATCACGGACCTATAAAAGGAGCGTGGAAGCTATTACGTATACGCTATAAATAGTCTAGAAGTAAACTTAACTTTAGAGTATAGATTAGCCTTCTTTTTAGAGTTGCTCCAGTGTTGGAATATTAGTTATATAACGTGGTTATAAGACCATAAAGCGAGGCTAGCTAATCTAACCTTAGAGCAACCCCTTACTTCTAGACAATTAATAACTACTAACTTTAACACCGTATACGTATCGCAATACAGTGATATTCGTGCACGTTGATAAAGTAAGTATACTGACAGTTATATTATAGTTATATACATATTATAATAACTTACCGTAATTGTTGGGAATTAGGCAAGCGGTCGTCATGTGACGCCGCGGCACTAGCGTGGCGAGGAGTCTTAAGCTCCTCGCCCTTCCTCATTCTAATAAAATAAAGCTATTAACCAACATCACTATAACCTACTCGAGTAGTCGTTATTGGTGAGTCACCCTGTGTAACTAACACTGATTAGTGGTTAAATACACAGTCAACCATAGAGCAGCTAGGTTATTGACAGAAGAGATAGTCTCGTATAGGGGTTCCTGGCGATACTGTGCTACCTTAGGCTTGCGGAAAACCAGTAATAGAAGTATCACTAAGTACTAGGAGATACCAAGTTGCGTCTATTACGCAGAATAATCGCGTTTACGAAGATTTAGTTAAGTACTTTAGGTTAAAAGTGTTACTAAACCTAGGGTTTTAAGTTAACATCTGAAACGCGTTAACTACGCCTTAAATTGCCTACCTTTTAATAGCAAACCTACGAGATCCTATAAAGCCGAAAATCCTACCTATCTTTGCCATACGACACCCTGTCGATTCTACTCCTATTATGGCGTTAACCTACCCAAAGAAGTACGAGAACGACATTAACCTAGAGATATAGGATAAAGACATTAACCCTATAAACACTAAGTAACAGGACCTAAACGGATTCTTACTATACTGTATAGCATAATACACAGACAGTGAATACAACGATACTGTGCTATGGTATTACATAAAGGAGGACTTTATTGGATAGATAAGGGAAACATAGGCCCTTGCGAAGAAGAATATTGTATAAGACTTCCGTAACTTCCTTTAAGAGAATGGAGTATTTGTCCCTATAGATAGAGACACTATTAGAGACAATATTTAGGAGCAAGTTATTAACGTAAAAGAAAAGCACAAATGGACTCCATAAGAGATTAAGCACTAACTACGTAATATAAAGAAGCTTAACTTATGATGGAATCTAAATAATATACTAATAGAGACACGTTCTAATTCCATTGCTTTAGGCACGAGTTCTTATATACTATACCTATCGCTCCTACTAATTTAACCTGTAACTTTAACTACTGCCCCCTAAGAGCAAGCGCAAGACCCCCTTGCTTTGTGATTTAATAACCTTTAAACTCTACTATAGGAAGATTAGGTACTATGCTGTGTTCCATTAAGCTCTATATCTCTACTATAGCCTATAAAGCAATCCCCACCTTAATCTCTAATATAATTTTAATGTGGCCTAATACTACTTGGAGGCACCTTAAAAATGCTTATAGAGCTTACAAAACTCTATTTAGACCAGGAGAAGAGGTTTAGTAGGGAACTATATAATATCCTTAATTTAAAGCTGCGTATCTTCTATAACTGTTATTAGAAGGTTGGACTGGAACCTAACTAATATTATAATACTTATTCTATTATGCTTAAGGGCCGCGCTAGTACCTTCTATTATAATTATTTAGTAGGAAAAGGATATAATTTCAACCGAATAATATATAAGACAAGATGCCACTTTGAAACAAAAGAGAATAAGCAGTAGTATATATTAGAGTAGAGAGAGACTACCTTTCTAAGAATTATTGCTATAAACCCAGATGCCTTTTAACTCGACTATCTTTAAAAGCTCTTTAATCAACTTTAGATAATTTAGCGTGGTTTATCCAAATTATATTAAGAGGACTTTAGCCTACGTAATTAAGTCATTAGCGCATGCTGAGGTGTTAAAGAATATAACCTTACCCTTTTTAATCCTGCAAATACTTATAAAGGAGTGTATGCTTAATTAAGATCCTCTATTAGCACCGCTCTGCACTCTTAAGAAGTATAGCAATTTAATGCCTAACCCTAACTTACTTTGATCGACCCGACTAACTAATATAATTATAACTGGACTAATCGAACATATAGTGGCCGGGGTAGGGGATACGGCAGAGGGTATAATTAACGTTGACTATAAAGCAATTGTGGAGGTCCTTATAGAGGTTTATCTTAAAATAATTAATAGAAGAAATGCTATGTTTATAAGAAGCCAAATTGCTAGTTAATTAAGCACCCTCTTAACAAACAAAAGGAGGTATATAATAAGTTTCGCTAGAGTGCACGAAACGTTAAAAATTATAAGGTTACTATAGCCTACTTCTAAAGCTTCCTGGTTTAATATAAAGGCGAAGAAGATTTTAAGGGTAAGGTTAATAAGGCTAAATAGCTTCTTATAGATATAGAAATTAAGGACTACTCTCCTAACCAATACTTTACTGAGTATGGTGAGGTAGATGGTATATAAACTATTACTATTCTTAATAACCAATCTACGCTCTATGCTATCACGAAGTCAGATATCTTTAATAAGCTAAAGGAGAGTTCTATATTCTCCTTTAATAATAGATACTTGGTAAATGTCTTCTATGGTATTATGCCAGATACTAGAGCCGTAGGAGTATCTATAATAGGAGAACCTTAAGTTTGAGCTCTTTAGCAGCTTAATAGCTCTATTCAGATTGACCAATTAACGGCAGGCCAACATACAATTCGTTTTGGTAAGGGTACTATAATCTCTCTCGGCATAATTAAGGTTAAAACCCCCTTAGGGTATATTACTTTCCATATTATTCCCGCGAACACCCCGTTTCTATTTTGCATCGGAGATATAGATAAATTAGGCGTTAAACTTAATAACCTTAAGAATATATTTGTTTAGGGAGATAATTGGGTGCCTATTATACGCAAATAAGGTCACCCCTAGTTGCTCCTTTATTAACTAGAAAAGAGCGTTGCTTAAAGCCACTTAACTAAGTCAGAGCTATATCAACTATACTATTATTTTGGCCACCTATCCGTTTACCAATTGCTTAGGGTTCTTTAGTAAGTAGGCTATAAAGTTAAGGTTAAGGCAATTAAGTATCTTATAAAGTACTGCTATTACTGCCAAATAAATTAGAAGTCCCCTAGCCGATTTAAGTTTACCCTTAAAGATAACTACAACTTTAACTTCTATATTATTATTAACATTATATATCTTAGCGGCAAGCTAGTACTCTAAGTTATTAACCTCTTAACCTTCTTCTAAGCCGCATATTTCCTAAAGGATATATTAGCTAGGAACGCATAGGATACTCTTTAATTGTGCTAGATTAATATCTACCTAGGACCCCCTAATTAAGTTATTTATAACGCAGGAAGGAACTTCTTATCTATAAAGTTTTAGTAATAGGTAAAGGCAATGGAAATTAAGGTTAAGGAAGTCCCTATTAAGGCACATAATAGTATTAGAAAAGTAGAATAATATTACACGCCATTATAATAAGCATATAAGATTATTTCTTCGGAACTAAAGGGCGCTAGTAAAGAGCTTATCTTATAGATAGCTGTTAAGGCTATTAATAATTCCGCTGGCCTAGATAGGCTCGTACCTATATTACTAGTCTTTAGCGCCTACCCTTAAATAACTAACAATTCTCTACTATCCCTATCCGTTACGCAACGAGCGGAGGCTATTTATAAAGCAATAAAAGAGATACAATGTCTCTACGCCACGCGCCAGGTCAACGATGTACTAGGAATAAGAAATGGCCTAAATACCTTAACTACGCTTAATCTGCCACTCCAATCTAAGGTACGCGTATGGCGTAAAAAGGGAGGATAGTTAGGCCTATATAAACTTATTACAATTAATAGTTAGACTTGCACTCTTTAGATACCCTATAGACCCACTTAATTCCGCTTAACCGTTATTAAGCCCTACTACAGAAACGACAGTTCTAAGCCTTTATAGGATGCCCTAGAGGATACCCTAGAGGAGAACTACAATTAACGTACTTTAGAAGGCAACTATAATCCTAATGCAATTATAGCAAATATGCCGCAACTATAACGCGGTAGAGGTCGCCCAAAGGGATCACAAAATCGCTAACACCTTATCAATTTCGAAGAGCAATTTGTTACCGCTATTAAGAGTAAAGACAAGTTATTAATAGCCTTTATAACAGCTAAAGAGAAGGCTGACTTTAAGCTCGCAAAACAGCTTTAAAAGGAAGGCCATATTATAACTCTAGGAGCTCCTTTCTAAGCATCTAATAAGTAGGAGATTGACGGTCTTATTGCAAGAGGAGTCTTTAAATTCGAGAAGTATAACCCTACTAAGTTTAATAGAGTTCGCATCTTTAAGTTAAGAATAGTTAATAAGATTAAGGGTAAAGCTACTAATACCCCATTTAAGAAATCGAGACTGGTTATTTAAGGTTATAATAACAACGGTAAGGAAGTGATTCTTACGCAATCCCCTATAATTTAACAAGCTAGTTAGCGAGTTATTATTACGCTAACTCCCTCCTTAATAAAGAATGGAATAGCGGTTTATTTATAAGATATTACTTAGGCCTATACCCAATTAGAGATGCGCCTTTAGCGCTTAATACTAGCATACCTTCTAGAGTAAATTCGCTACTAATATCCCGAAGATACAATTATAGTTATACTTAAGCTATTATATGGAATTGCAGAGGTAGGAACTTATTGGTGGGCTACTTATAGCAAGTACTATAAAGAGAAGCTCTTAATAACTACTTCTATATTTAATCCCTGCTTTCTTATCACAACTATAGGAACTCTATTTGGAATCGTCGGCATATAAACCAATAATATAATTATCTTAGGAGACGACCAATTCTTAGCTCTTAAAGAAGATGAGCTAGTAAAGGCAAATCTTATAGCAAAGCTAAAGGAAAAGCTTAATTTAACAATACTATTACTTTTTAATAGATGCATCCTCTCCCTAAACAAGGATTCTATTGCTTTGCGCCAGAAAGATTAAGGCAAGAAGATTAACGTTATTAATATTAATTCTCCAAAGTAAGGATACGTAGAGTAACGCGCTCGCGGAGCTTATATTGCTTCTATCTATTAACCTAAGGCTTTATTTAATCTCTCTGTTGCCGCTTAACACTAGGAACCAACTAAGGATAACGTCCTTACCCTAAATAAGCGTCTTTTCTGGCAAATAAACTATCTCAATTGGGGACTACTCTACGTGCCTATTAATCTTCCTACCGCTAAGCTCTTTGTATTTGTCAATAGATTATTTATAAATAATAAAGATTTTAGCTCCTAGCTAGGATATAAGATCATTATTATAAACAAATCTACTAAAGAGAATAACTTCACGATCTACGGCAATCTTATCTATTAGAGCTTAACTAAGAGCAAGCGCATTACCCAAAGTGTTCTAGCATTAGAGATATATAGAATAGTTAGCGGAGTTAACATAGTAATTGCAATTAGAACTACCCTAAAGATAATTATAGATTAACTTAAACTCCCTATTATCCCTATAATTATATGCACTGACTTATATTCCCTCTATAAGTGTTTAGTTAAGCTTGGTACCACAAAGAAGAAGCGTCTTATAATCGATATTATAGCACTTTGGCAATCCTACAAGTGTTAAGAACTCTTTAAGATCTAGTGGATTAATAGCCAAGACAACCTAGCAGATACGATGACGAAGGCAAACCCAAATAAGGCACTAGAGACGTTTGTTAACACAAATACTCTACATGTACGAGTTAAAGGTTAGGTTAAAAGGGAGTAGGAGATATAGCAATTTAAAAGCAGCCAATTAGGATTTTCTATGCCCGGCACAGAAAATCGCTATTGGCTTGCTTACAATTAGCGCCTTAGCGGCCCTGACATGATATCTACCCGTAACTCTAAGTAAGAAAGCACCACGTGCTAAAAGGCAAATTTTAGGACAGCGAGACTTATATTATAGTGGTAATAGTAAGTAAGGAGGATCGATATTTGTTACGCTAGTCAAGCAGTATTTGTATATAGATGGCAACCACAAAAGAAGAGTTGCCAGTGTTGGGAATTAGGCAAGCGGTTGTTACATAACGCCGCGGCACTAGCGTGGCGAGGAGTCTTAAGCTCCTCGCCCTTCATTATTCCAATAAAATAAAGCTATTAACCAACATCACTATAACCTACTCAAGTAGTTGTTATTGGTAAGTCACCCTATATAACCAACAGTAATTATCTGATCTTTTCTTCCTATACTCTACCGCTGTATAGGTTTCTGGAGTGCCCTAATAGCCTTGGTTAAGTAAATCTCTTAAATATTTTAATAAGTATCTTAAAACTGAAGAAAGAGACTTTTGGTAGTGTTTTTTATAGTTTTATATTTAACTTCCCTTGGTACAGTATATGCTTGCCATAGGTCTATCTATAAGTAACTAGTTATAACTTAGTTATAGTTATAATATATTTAGGATATATTAGATACTAACCGTGTACTTCACAATATAAAGATATGGCTTACAACTAGCACTCTGCTCTATGCAGGCAATCTAGTGCTAAAATGCATAATAAATACTATTATAAAGTCTATATACGTTAATAAGAATAGATAATATAAATAAGTATCTTATATATTTGTGTCTCTTTGTTTAAGATTATCTTAATTTAATTCTATTAAATTACTAAGGAAATGTATAAAAGTACGTAATGTCTATATTATAACTTAGATATAGTAACATAATATTATAGATATATTATACCTTTTCTTATAATTTATGTATTCTTTCCTAGTCTTCCTCTGTAACTTGCTTATAGTAAAAGTTTTATAGCTAAAGGTCTAAGTATTCGCAGTAAAACACGCCTATACAGGGTATCTGTCTCCTAAAGCACTTTTAGAGACCAAGAAGAGGGCATATTATACTCATCTTGTTCCTTAATATGCACAAGTATTGTATCTATCTGTATTAAAACCTAGTTATATATAAGATCTATCTAGGATATAGTCTCTTACATTTTTGTACATCTTAGTAATATTCTTATTATTTAGCTATAGGCTAGATAAATCTATTATATATCCAATTCCGTACTTAGAGGATATAGGATATTCTAGTATCTCTTAACTAAATATAAGTCTTTCTACTACAAGCAATCCAGTTTGTGTAATTAATATTAAGCCTGGCTATATTATAGAAATAATTAGTTTATATATTATATATAGCTTATATTATAGAATTCTACTTACTACTAGCGTTAAAGAAGAGGCATTGGCAGATCGTTATAGCGTAGACATTTAAGATTATATATCTTCGTGATACTCCTAATATAAGCCAGATATATCCTAATTACTATCTTTAATATTTATATATGTGCGTTCCTCCTACACCTATTACCCTTTATAGAAGAAGTCCTCCTGTAATTATTCTAAGTCTTTAATTAAGGACTAAGTTGCTTCTGTTAGCAGTAATATAGAAGAACTACCTAAAATAGGTAAGTGCGTAAGGGTGCCTGGATTATATCTTAAATACATTATTAATCTATCCTAGATATATCTCTGCGCACTTTAGAGTGGCTGCATATTATTAGCCATTTCCAATACTAAGATCGCACAATCTTAGATATACCAAAAATAGAGTATAGTTGCAATATTATACGATCAAGTGTAGCTTTAATAGCGATAATTTTAAAGAATTTTATATTGAAAGCTTATAAAGTATGCGCGCACGGTGCTAAAGTTCATCTAGTATAAGATTTTGCGACGTGGCGTATTTCAACACTCCCGGAGCTTTCGGCAACACTGGCCGAGCTATATGCTCGAGTAGAGGCACGAGCAGAGCCGCGAGGGGAGACACGACGAGTAGAGGCGCGAGCAGAGCCACAAGCACGAGCGTAGAGGTAGAAAGGGGCGTCTACTATGGTATCAGGCATAAATATTGTTAGTGCCACGCTAAGTAGGGGTTCCTACACTAACCAGACAAAGCAAGGAAAAGCCAATGATTATTAGGTTTCAGCATAATATAAAAGTACTAGTGCTTACCGTAGAATGCTAAAACCTGATAATTACCTGTTTCCCCTGCTTTGTCTAGTTAGTGTATTGACCCCTACTTATCGTGGCACTAACAATATTTATGCCTGATACCATAGTAGAAGAACGTTAAAAGCTAAGCATTAATTTACCCCTGTAGATCAACTGCACACAGTTCATCTAGACCCACCCCCCAACCCCTACCAACTCACTTTCCTACCTAACTGCCCCCTTCACTTCCCCCTTTGCTCGTCCCTTGTGTTGAATTGAGGCTATGGAGCTAAAAACTCTGTGTATTGCTTATTTTCTATATAGGTGGTTGAAGAGATTTTGAGGAACTTTAACTGACGGTTAAAGTTGTCTAATTGGTCAAATTCCTGCCAAGAGATGTCTCCCACAAGTCTCATCACGTGATATCGTTGCGGGCTTGTTTTCTAACACCCTCCCTCAAGCTCAGTTAACGATGCCGCTATATACACTGTATATAAGGGTGTAGGGTTGCTTAATAAGGGTTATTAGAGTTCCTTTTATAAAACGTCTCTTAAAATTTTAGCAGTACCTCCCTATAGGTGTTCTACATTGCCTATAGAGCTCTAGAGGCCCTATAGCCTCGCCCTATATCTCTCCTAAAGTATATCCATTCTTCCTACCGGTATAAGCCCTCCCTAATGTCGCGGCCATTAGATTTGGGTGGTAGGTTTAAGTAGCAGGTTCAAGTAGTAGGTTTAAGTAGTAGGTTAATAGATCAAGGTTAAGTTCTGTTACTCGTTTTAAGGCCTTAAGGCGTCATTTAGTGCACTTTCTAAGGATCTACCGATCGTGTACTAATTTCCTATTAAGGCCTAGTGTAGTTAATCGAGTTTCTACACTATCTGAAGGTGTTTAAGGAAGGCGTAGAACTAAGAACCCATAAGAGGCTTAGTAAGGCCGTCGGCCGCTATGTCAATTAAAGCAATATATATAAGGTCAATTCTGTTACTATTTATCTTATCTCTTATGTAGTGAAACTGGATGTTGATATGCTTCATTTAATCATACTAAACTAGATTTTTGGCCAACGCTTTTACAGCTTAGTTATTGGTTTTAATTAAGATTCTAGCGAACTATTCACTCTAGTCTAGTACACCTAGTTTAGTAAATAAAAGTTAAAGCTACGTAGCCTCTTTTACTACAGCCGTTAGAGCCGTGTACTCTAATTAATATATTAATAGTGAAACGGTAGCTTATAGCTTTAATTTCTATAAAATTGGTCCTCCGTTTAATATAAATATAAAGCCTAATATAGAGCGTCTCGTGGTTTTATCTTATTCCTAGTCGGCATTACTAAAGCTAATTGGTGTAAGGTCTAGGTTCTCATCGCCTCTATAGGTAATTCCTCTATTAAGCAAGCCGGCCAGGTATTAAAGGATAAGTCTTACGGCCGTTATATAGGTAGAGGTAGGATTATAGGCAAAACGGCTTACTATTAATACCGCAAAGGCAATATCTGGCCTTGTTTCTATTATAGGAAACATAACTAAACCGACTATACTCTAGTATCTTCTAATATTGTCCTCACTGGTAGTTTCTTGATTGGCTATAAGCTTAATTAAGTGCTTTATAGGTACCGGTAAGATATTAGCCTTTTGCAATCTAAAACGTTTAAGAGCTTTAATAAGGTAGGCTCGCTATAAGAGTATAATCTTCTTTTTCATTTAATCTCTTGTAACTATTATACCTAAGTAAAAGCTTATTGGCCCAAGATCTATTATTTAGAAGGCTGCCTTGAGCTCTACTTTCGCCCAATTAACTACCGCTATATCTTTGTAGATAATTTTAGTGTCATTAACGTAGGCAGAAATAATTAAACCTTTCTATTCTTTACTGGTGGCGAATATACTGTAATCCGCGTGTAGATAGTAAAGTCTAAGTTTTTCTAGTAGAAACTTTAAGAGCGTCTTATACCAGATTTAAGGTAACTGTTTTAGTCTATAAAGGGCCTTCTTAAGGCGGCAGACTTTGCCAGCTTCTTTATAGCCTTTTGGCATAATAACATAGAGTTCTTAATTAATTAGTCTATAGAGAAAGGCGGTTTTAATATCCATCTATTTAATTTTAAGGTCGTAGTAGGCAGTAATCGCGAATAGAGCCCTAAAAGCCATAGGTTTTACTACCGCAGCAAAGGTCTAGTCATAGTCAACACCGTACTACTATAGATATCCTTTAACAACCCATCTAGCCTTATAGCGGAGGACCTCGCCGTCCTTTCCCCTTTTAACTTTAAACACCTATTTACCAGCAAGAGGCTTATAAGGAGGCTTAAGGGAGGCAAGGTTAATAAGCTCCCACATCTAGTTCTTAATTAGAGACCCTACCTCCTCTATTATTACTTTTATCCATTCTTCGCTATTCGGGCCGTTGATTGCTTGGTTATACATATAAGGCTTATCTTCGTCGATTAAGGTAGTAGATATATACGTTTCAAAATTGGGTAAGCTAGTATATTAAATATAGCCGGCTAGTAGAGCCATAGGATCGACCGCATCGCGATCATTTAAGTAAGGGTTTTAAGGTGTAGATTATAGAGGAAAGGTGGATAGAAGGGCTATTAGTTTATCGCCTATTTCGTTATCCCAGTTACTTAGTAGCTTATTAATATTATCAGCCTATTAGTCAAGGCTTTGGTCTATACCCATAAGACTTATAAGGAAGGCAGTAGGGTCGCTTAGTAGGTTAATTCTTAACATCTAGCGGCCTAATCGAGTAGTGGTCATAGTGAGGTTTTTGGGCAGAGACTTAAGCCCGTAGGGTAAACTATTATAACCTTCCTTCCAATTAATTCTTTGTTGTCTTTTTCTTAATAGAGGCTTTAGCTAAGAAGTAGTAGTGTCTTCCCTCCCTTACTTATTAGACGAGTCTATAGATTCTTCTATAAATATAGTAGCAGTCTTTGAACTAATATCACCTTTATAGATTTTAATGTCTTTAAGCCGCTCAATCTTCTGTTCATCTGGTAGCCAAACACAATAGATTGTCTTGCCATTATAGCCAATTAGAACACCCTTCTTTGCTTATAGAGCAAACCTAGCTGATTTCACGCGATCTTCTTCAGCTATAAGGAAATAGACGGTAGATCCTAGAGCCTTCAGGTAGTATACTAAGGGAGGTTTACCCTTAAGCTTTTTATAAGGTGACATGCTATTAAGAGCTCTTATAGGGCGTCTGTTTTTGATATATATAGCTATAAGAAGTACATCAGGCCATAAAAAGTCTAGTATATTGCCTGCGAGGATCATTAAGTGGGTAATCTTAGTGGAGGTTCGCTATAAGCGCTCTACTACTCCGTTCTCTTCTTAAGCGTATAAGGCGGCAGGTTTGAATTCTATACCTAGATTATCTATCCAGGTAGTTGCTTTCTTGCTACAAAGCTCCGCTCTATAGTTGGTACAAATTCTGGCAATTTTAAGGTCGAATTTGGTGTAGATCTAGTTATAGTACCTCTATAGAGTATTAAGCCACTCGTCCTTCGTACGGACGGTATAGATTATAGTGAACCTTATATAGTCGTCGGTAAAAGATACGTAGTATCTTTCGCCTTTAAAGCCAATGGGGGTAATAGGCCCCACTAGATCTGTGTGGATAAATTAAAACGGCTATATAGCTCGTTCTTAGGGTATTCTATTATACCTCTTTTAGGCTTTAGATTAAGCGCAAGGCTCACAGTATTTATCGCTAACGTTATTAAACTTAATGCTAAGTTTATTTAGGTAGTGTCTAAGGTTGCTATAGTTAAGGTAGCCAAATCGGTAATGCTAAATAGGTAGACTTTCGTTATTTTTAATAGTATAGAGGACCGATTCTGACTGGTGGTTATACTACTAAATTAGGTAGAGTTATTGAATTTTAGGCGCGTATTCTATTACCTTATTATTACATTTAAGTTCGTAAGTCTTATTATTAAAGAAGACGCCCATTTCCTCAAGCCGGCTTCTAGATAGTAGGTTCACTAGTAAATATAGCACGTAAAGAACATTGTGTAAAGTAAGCGTGCTTCCGTGGCTTCCATTAAGTAGTGCGGTTTATATAGAGACAGATCCTTTGCCTTCTAATTAAGCTCTATAGGGACCAACTATACCTAACGAGGTGTCGTTATTAATATAGTTAAAAAGAAGTTCACGGTTATTATAGCAGTAAACGGTAGCGGCGGTATCGTAGACAAAGTTGTGCCTACTTAGTTAAGCTTATACAACCGCTGCTACAAGCTCTTGTTATGGATTTGCGTTAAGCTTAGCTTAACTAGAGTGTTCGTTAAGCTGGATAGGTACTTAAGTTCTTCACTTCTTTCTTAAGCAGATCCTATTACTAATTTCTTTTAGAGTGTTATCTAGCTTTCTCTCCCAGCAGTCTTCTTCGTAGTGCATAGTTCTGTTATATCTTACGCAGTTAGGGTGTTTGCATGTCCTAACTAGTACTATTTTTCTCTTTGTAGGCCCTCTATCGTTTAATTATACTACTAGTGCAGTAGAGACTTCCTGATTAAGCTCGCTGTTAAAGATAATAAGTTCCTTACCTAAGGCTTATAGGTTGGTGTTTTCCCGCGTCTAATTTGTTTATTTTATTGTTTTAAACTAAGCGTAGCTAGTAAAGTTAACCCTATATAGGAGGGCCGCTTGGGCGAGGACCTCATAGTTAATAGGTTGGTTTATTTTAATAAGATAATTAAGGTTTAATATAATATAGGAGACAAACTCCTCTATATTCTTAAAGTCTTAAACACGTTTAGTAAAGAAGGTAGCTATAATATTAGTAACAGCTGCTGGATTAAAATCCTTAAAGCGTTTTTTTAACACTTTCCATTTTTTAAGCGCCTGTCCGGTGTTTAATATAAATGGCTTATAGATGTCGCTAACGCTCTAGTTAATAAAACTGGCTGCATAGGCTAGCTGTTTCTTATATTTCTCCCATTCCTTTACCAAGTTAGCTGGTTTGATTTTTAGCTGTTTACTAATAAAGCCCAAGTCCGCCCATTTCTCCTTAATCAATTCGAGTGTAGAAAGAGGTTGTGGTAAATCATTAAGGACCCACTTAATATTCTTAGATTGGAGGTGGTTTTGTATGTTAATACTAAACATCGGCCAGTCTTCCCGTCTAGCGAGCTTTTAAATAGAGACTTAGGCGGTACGTTCGTCGCTTATATTAGCGGGGCTTTATATTGTAGGTAGTTTATAGTAGGCAGTCTATAGGCCTTATTAAGACAATATTGTCAGATTGGTTTCCTTTTATAAGGAGTATTTGTGTAGTATAGGTTTTGACTCAGTATATTCCTTAGCCAGTATAGGCAGTTCCAATAAGCTTCTTCTAATCCGCCACTAATATAGTTGTTATAGAGCTTTATTCTTAAAACTCTATCATTCTGTTTTAACGATAGTAAGGTTGTCTACTAAATAAGAGGTCCTCCTAAGCCTCCAGTACCGCGGTTTAATCACGGACTATATTAGGCTCGTCCTCGGTAGGATCCTCTTATACATTCGGCGTAGAGTCCGTAGTTAGCAGCTATATAGCTGCTCGTTATAGGTTTTTAGCATTATAAGTTAGGTAAACATTCACCGACTTTTTACGCCCGTATAGTGATATTGCGATAGCAAATATCGTAACAATAATAAAGCAATTAGATTTAGCCCATCAGGCGCAAACCCGGGCTCATAACCTGTTAAATTGAGGCTATAGAGCTAAAAACTCTGTGTATTACTTATTTTCTATATAGGTGGTTGAAGAGATTTCGAGGAACTTCGACCGACGGTCGAAGTTGTCTGATTGGTCAAATTCCTGCCAAGAGATGTCTCCCACAAGTCTCATCACGTGATATCGTTGCGGGCTTGTTTTCCAACACCTTGCTCGCCCCTCTACTCGTGGCCCTACCCGTGGCTCTACCCGTGGCCCTACCCGTGGCCCTACCCACCATGCCTCTGCTCGTGCCTCCGCTCGCGCCCCCGCCCGTATCCCTGCTCGCGCCTCCGCTCGTGTCTCTGCTCGTACCTCTACTCGTCTGCCCGTGCCTCTACTCGTGCCTCTGTGTCTGCCCATATCTCCTTGCGTCTCCCTGCGTCTCCTTGTGCGTTTCTTTGCACGTCTTATAAGGTGTTAGGTAGAGAGGTATGGAGACATGGACGCAGACATAAAGACGTAGAGACGCGGAGATATAAAGGCATAGAGACGCGGAGGCGTAGGGAGAGGCGTAGGGAGGGGCGTAGGGAGAGGCGTCGAGGCGCAGAGGTGCCCCTGGGTGTCAGACCAGGCGAAGCTCGTTCTGTGAAATTTGAGATTCCATTAAAGTGTAATGACCTCCCCATGCATTAGAGTAAGGATGGTTTTACTGGTCTCAGTATAGTACAGTTCTTGCAGTGATTTAGTTGTCGTGTTCTCTAGCCCGAAGCTTTTCGGAAAGCTTAAAGAGCTTGGATCATCCCGCCCGCCTCCATTACTATCACGAGCTAACTGCACCCGCGATTATGCGGGATACTGAAGGAATGAAACAGTCCGAGTTTGGGCGACGTGTCTGACAATATGGAAGTAGAGTGTCAAGCTGCTGGATTTATTTGGCGAAGTTACGGGTCGTTCGCTTGTACGCCTTCATCAACAGCGCATTGAACGTATCAGATCACTAAGTAGGCATGGCGAGAAAAATGGATGTAGAAGAGTATACGGGGCTCATCGCTCGACAACAAAGAGGTGGTGTATTTTGTTGTGCAATGCCGTAATAAACTCCGGTAAGCTTCGGTATTCCATCCAGGACCCGCTTTCTTCTTTTTCAAGACTTTCCTCAAGGCCACAACTCGTAAATTAATTGACCTTCCCTAAATGTAGGAGTTATCTGGAAATTTTGGCTATGTTACCGCAGCAATTATGTATCCAGGTACTGAACGGGGCTTTCAGACGGGGTTGACGCCGTTTTAAGGTGCAAGCGAGAATGTGTCCAAAGACTCATTCGTCCAATCTGCGTATCTTAATCACCCACATGACGCAATACTCGCTCCATCCACGTTGTTACGGCTTTCCGCTCGGCGGTTTGCCAACCAAACAAGACGAACAGAGCACGCATCCTCGAGCTGTCTTACATGAAAGCTTAAATTCATTAAGCCCTAGCGATCTCCGCATTGGCAGCTCCCCCTTCTAGACGGTCACCAGCTGGTGAAAGTGATCGATGACCTTTTATGCCTGGTCATTGGCCTCGGACGAAATAACGTGGGCTGCGAAAGCCTCAATTTGGCGCTAAAAAATAACAAGTTTTGAATGCTCCTACGAACCTATAAAGGATACAAGACGCCCCCTTCAAGCTCAGGCTGCAGCAGGAAGGCTGGGAAGCCACAATAGACCTCAAGATGAGATTGACCACGACTTTAGCCTGTAGCCTTGCGCTTTCCGCTGCCGCTAGCGAAGTGACGTCTACTTCCAAAGTATTGCAAAAGAATTTCACTGAGAGGAGTCTCGTAAACGAAATATGGAGTGACATCGAGAATGCAGCAACTTGTGTTGCTTGTGAGGTACGTTTCTTTATCGCTTGGTTTTCGTTGGATTTTACATTGTGTCCTTGATTAATAAAAAGTTATTTCTATTAAAATCTTGCTCAGCTCTCGTCTATCACGAGACGTTTATCTCTATCAGCACAAGAGTGAAGTCATTAGATGTGGTGTACTCTTGTGGGGTTTACGGATAGCCTTGGTGTATGACTACTAACTTTACTTGGTGCAGGCTGTATTAGTACTACTTAAAGGCGTCGCTGATTTGGGAGATTCGGCCTTTGTGGCGACTCTAACGGAGATCTGTGATCTCTCAGGCGTAGGCTAAGTCTTATCTTCCTACCTCAAATTATGTCGGGCTAAAATTAGCCAGGCAGAGGACAGTGATGTATGCGCTGGAGCAATTGCTCTTGAAGGTCCAATTATCGCATATGACCTACGCGAAATGAGTATTGGATCAAAAACATCCGAACTATTCTGTATTACCTTTATGGAGCTCTGCTCATATCCGGTTGTTGCATCATACACCGTGCCATTCTCATCCCCAAAGCCTTCGACATCTCGACCAGCTCCAAGTAGCCAGACACCGATCCAAATAGTTCAGTACAGTGATATCCACGTTGATCTCTTTTATGTGACTGGGTCTAACACAAATTGCACGAAACCCATCTGCTGCAGGGATTACAGCACTTCCGACAGCCCAGGAAATAACAATTCTCCAGCTGGTCCCAATGGGGACCATAACTGCGATGCACCACTCAGCCTTGAGCTTAGCATGTACGCTGCTATCGAACAGTTAGCTCCCAACGCTGCCTTCAGTATTTTCACAGGAGATATCGTTGACCATGCCATCTGGAATACCACCCAAGCTCAAAATACCATAGATATCAACAATGCGTACGGGTATATGAGTGGGTTGAAGCTGGTGTACGGCACAGTAGGTAATCATGAAGCAAACCCTACAAACTCGTTCCAGCCAGCAGCAGTCGGCTCCAACAGTCAATGGGTCTATAATCTCCTTTCTTCAATCTGGACTCAGTGGATCGGTGTCACTGCCGCCACTGAAGAGCAAAGTTTTGGTGGCTACTCCGTCAAATATCCTGGAGGGAATCTCCGTATTATCTCCATCAATACAAATTTGTACTATATCCAGAATTACTGGCTGTACGAAAGCACCATGGAAAAGGATCCGAGCGGGCAGCTCGCTTGGCTCGTGAACGAGTTGCAGGCCGCTGAGACTGCGGGAGAACGCGTCTATATCATTGGTCACATGCCTATGGGCTCTAGCGATGCGTTTCATGATGGTTCCAACTATTTCGACCAAATCGTGAATCGCTACTCAGCTACAATTGCAGCTCTATTTTTCGGTGAGTTGAAATCCACACCACTGTCTCTCTTACAGACCTATTCATTAGACAACCCGTTCTTGCTCTTATACTTCTACAGGCCACACCCACGACGACGAGTTTGAAATCTCCTACAGCTCCTATAGCGCCCAGTCCTTCTCCACCGCGTCTGCCATCAGTTACATTGTTCCATCCATGACGCCAACCTCAGGTAACCCCGCCTTCCGAATTTACAGTGTCGACCCCGTTACCTTTGCAGTGCTCGACGCCACCACATACTTTGCAGACATGACCAATCCGGCTTACCAAACAACGGGCCCAGTATGGACCAAATACTACAGCGCCAAAGAAGTATATGGTCCATTAGTCACACCACCACTTACTAGCGCCAATGCAGAACTGAGCCCTGCATTTTGGCATAATGTGACTGCTGCGTTTGAGGCTTCACCGTCCGCTTTCTCTGAGTATATTGCACATAAATCTCGTGGCTGGAATGTTGCTTTATGCACTGGAACTTGCCAGACTGAGGAAATCTGCAAGATGAGAGCGGCACGGGCGGAGAATAATTGCGTTGTTCCTACTCCAGGAGTGCATTTCTCCAAGAGGGCAGAGGTCGGGCAAGATAGAACGCAAAAGAGAGATGAGTGTGGAGTTAGTGTGACGAGAGAGGTAATTGGACGGATGGTAGGGAAAAGACAGTTGCTGGAGGTTTTGGAGAAGAGGGCGAAGGAGACCAATTAACAGAAAGATAGAGGAAATATTGAAGATGGAACTAATTGATAATTGGGGTTTTTATGAGAACTGGACTGGAGTAAACGATTAGAGTATCTAGAATAATTATGATTTGGATTTATTCCGACAAAAATTATTTCCGTCTTTGATTCCTCGATAACTTAATGATTAGCTCACCTCAAGTACAGCTTCCCCGCTGTCGACCTGAATCGGAGTTCCTTACTACTATCTTACTACTGTCTTCAAGACTAGAACCCTATGTCTTACTACCCCGCTACTTACTCGTATGTCTCATCGAATGTCTCATTACCTATTTCCATTATCAATTACCGACAGAATGACGACGTAGTCGTCATTCTATTGCCACCTATTTTATGTATATAGAGAGCTTCTAGAGCTCTCTTTAATAAACAGAGTTCTCATACCTAATCGTCCGTTCAACACCAACCTTCACAAAGCTTATCAGCATACTAAAAGATATCACGCATCTCACAACGTAGAATAGCACTAGCATGTGCGGATCCATGCCCATCCCAGTCCCAAACCCACTCCTTTGCTAAGTCTGAATCGAGTTCTCCCTGGAGCATTGCTACCACATACTTCCCGAGTATTGGCAAGAACTTCCAGGCATGGAAGGATCCACCTGAAGCGATATATAGATTCTTAGAATGCGGGCAAGGGCAGATGATGAAATCCTGGTTCAGAGTAATTGAATCCCTAGTCACCAATTAGATTAGCCATGAGTAACATTTGCTGCGTTTAAGATGAGAATTCTCACCAATAAATGCGGTAATTCCCCAGAGTGAGATCTTCCGCTTGTTTACCATAGATTCCTTCTCTCACGAGGTCTAACTCGGTTTTGATCGTGTCTGACACCATCCACTAGCCATATTCGGGTTCCGATGGTGGCATCGAGATAATTTCTCCAAACGGGTGTTTCACTGTTTTTACAAAACTGACGTCACGGGTAAACTTAAGCTCATTCTCTACACCCTCCTGTCAACTCCGGTGGTTAGCGCAGCCACGTCTGCACGGCCTTACTTTCCTTTAAACAGCAAAAATACCAAAACTTCCCCTACAAAAAGGCCGTGCAAACGTGGCTGCGCTAACCACCGGAGTTGACAGGAGGGTGTACATTTGGAGGAAAACCGCAGCCTGTCACGTTGCCATCAGCTCCGTTACTTGTTACCTACAGCAGGAATACAGCAGGAATATACCTTGGTTCTAGCCGCCAGCTTGTAAGAAGACCGGTCCTTCCTTGTAGTGCGTCCAGCACGGCAGGTTGTCGTTCTGTCAACAAAGGTGATTATAGCGGAAGGATTTTTCTGGACTAAATGAAGAGCGGTAGAGGCACCGAAAACGCCAGCGTCTACAATAAGGCAGGATGGCGGAGAAGCAGACATTTTTATGGTGATTCCTGATAATTAGCGAACGGCAACTGCAAACTTTCTGACTTCGTTTTGTAAAAGAGTTTACTCCCGGATTTTGAAACGATTGGTACTCAAATATTTATATAGGGGCCTACCACAAGCAGCAGATTGGTATTTATGTTGTAGTATTTATTTCCATGCGCAGACCAAGTCAGGATATGTGTTGACCTGAATCGGATTCTCTTACCACCGTCTCACTACTGTCTTTGACGCCTATTACCTTATGACCCACCACCCTGTTTCTTACCATCGTATTGCTTACCATCTGTTTCTGTTGCCTGCACTACCTTATGTATATGGAGACCTTCTAGAGCCAGCTTCAATCGACAGAGTTCTCATTTTCTTGATCGCCCTGTTTGATAGCTAGGTTGCTGACAGGTGGACTACTAATAATTGATACGGATGTTCTGAGCATTCTTTGAAGTTGACTTGGTAAGAAGGGGCGGATGCTGGCTGCATGATGCGTGAGAGAAGATAATTAGCATCGAAACAGAAGACTACTGCGAGTCGTGGGAATAACTGAATCAGCGCAAGTAGTGTGAGTTCGTTCAAGTTTCCTACAAATTCATCTAAGAGAAGTAGCTGTACTTCGATTGGCATATTTCCAAGCCGGCGAAAGTCAGTATTTGGGTGCATTTTGTTATGAATTAGTGTGCTTGACTTTCTGAGAACGATGTTGGTGATAGCAGGAAATTGTGGGGAAGTATGAAGAAATTTGATTCGAGTTTTAAGTTTAGTTAACTGCAGTGACTCGCCTGCCCCAGGAGCCCAAATCTAAGCAAAATGCCCCTCCAATATTTGCGGTTTTATACCATTGCACGGCGCTGTATTTCAGTTTTAACGGTGGCTATGGCGCCGAGTGGATCTAAAGGAAGTTTAGGCTCGTTGGTTGTAAGTCTTTTACTCTAATTTGTAAATCATGTATGGTATTCAGAGGCTACCGATTTACGGTTTGTAGAAATCCTTTAAAATTCTAGGAAAATGAGATGCGCGACGCGCGATATTTTCACGCTTACTGTCGAACCAAAAACTAGGTCAAAATATGAGAACTCGTGTAGTATTGAATGTGGCTCTAAGGCCTCTATATATACACCAGATAGGTGACAAATAGAATGACGACGTAGTCGTCATTCGGTAGTGGAA
>Ga0307507_10004408_pt1 | contig 25049 bp, 4 predicted proteins | sample 7_EM_MG_FD_207223 | JGI IMG/M metagenome (GOLD analysis project Ga0307507, IMG submission 207223) | Populus trichocarpa ectomycorrhiza microbial communities from riparian zone in the Pacific Northwest, United States - 7_EM | ecosystem: Host-associated > Plants > Roots > Unclassified | place...
GAAACCAGGCCAACCCAACTAGCTAATCGGAACCTCGATCGCATTTTACCACCGTAACTTATTTTCCCCTAAGATTAGGTAAGCTATTTATTAGATATAATAAGAAGTAGCTCACCTAATCTTAGGGAAAAATAAGTTATAGTGGGGAAGTTCCATCTCAAAAGCATGAGGAAACTATGAGGTGTAAGGGTGCAAAACGCGCCCATTTTCTCTCAGACCCTCGGAGAGGAATTGCCTCGCACGTGCTCTAATTGGCTAGATCGCTTGCGCACGGCACCTTCCTTGGCAGAATTTTATGACAGAATTGCATAATATTCATAAAGTGAGAGGCGAATTCCTTAACGAGGGTCTGGGGCACCTGAGATAAGAGCTACGAAGAGATTTTACTGTGCACGTGACCTGTGCACGTGACCTGTGCCTTAGAGAGAATACAGATTATCTGACAGATGCAGAGCTTCGTGTAGCTTCGTGCAGAGCCTCTTGTAATTAGCATATAACTTAAATAATATATTACATTACCTCAATTGTATATTAAGGAATGTATAAGTTAGTCAACTGTGTATTATTTAACTTATAAATATGTTAAATTGGTCAATTGCAGGTTAATTACGTATTGTTTTAACTTTTAAATATGTCAAGTTGGTTAACTATATATTAAGTTAATTAAGTTACATGTCAAGTTAGTTAATTGCATGTTAAGTTAGTTAAGTTATATATTAAGTTGGTTAATTGCGTGTTAAGTTAGTCAAGTTGCATATTAAGTTGGTTAACTATATGTCAATTACGCGAAACGCGCTTAGTAAAGTCGACTTAAAACCCAGCCTACGGATATTTCCCAATGTACTATGTTTTATTATTAACGTCCTTATAACTAACAATCTTTAAAACTTGCTATTTGTCCTCTTCTTATTCTCTATATATGTCTGCTTTGTAGACTGGTAGCTTAATATTTCCATGTGCTGGCTTTAGTATTGCAACACGCCACACAGGGTAGATCTCCATTCTCTTTAGTAAGTTAAGTCTGTATATAACTTCTAAGATCTTTACCTTAATTATAAATGGTCCTAGTCTAACATAGTCTAACTTTTTACTTAGTCGTTAACTCTTGAAATTTTTAGGGCCTGTTTGGTTCCACTGGAGGTATCAGTTTCTAAATTAAGGTGGTCGTAGCTTTTGGCGCATTTTAGTGTAATTCTTCTGCCGCATCTCAGACGCCATGTCAGCGGTGTAAAATTGAAGACCTGTTTGGTTTGACTGCCATCTAGAAGTCGACGGAAGGACCACCTCCCTTACCTCCACCTTCCCTACCTGCCACCTATATGATGTCAACGCGCACGCCTACGCCAAGAGGCCGTGTATTCCAAATACGAGACGAATCCACCTCATGCTCACCCTCACCCTCACCCTCCAATCGCGAGCGTTCAATTATACCCGGAGAAGGACGGAGGGGGCCGTTGGCATAGACTTTTAATATAAAGGAGGCTCTGCTTTCGGGCTTAATATTTAAGGCGATTAATAAGGGAATGCGGGCCGATTCTGGCTATAAGAAGCAGGCGTGGGAGTACACCGCGCAGGCTATTCGTGAAAAGGCTAAAAGGCCTAATATAAAGCTTAAGCAGATAAAATCAAAGCACGACTCGTGTAAGAAGGACTATAAGGCTTGGGTTAAGCTTAAGAGTCAATCAGGATTTGGGTAGGATAAAAAAGGCTATCCTACTACGTTAAAAAAGGTCCTTAATGATTACTTTAAGGCCAATCCAGATGCAAGGAAGTTCCAATATAAGCCTCTAGAGCTTAAGGATCTACACTACCAGTTATTTACCAATATAATCACCACCAGTAAGCAAGCTATAACCCTTAGTAAGCTTATAGAGGGCGATAAGGCTACTAACGATAATTGCATAGAGGATAGTGCTGTTATTGGTTTAACTAAGCGCTTAACTACATCTAGTTAGTAAAGCTCTACTTCTAATTTAAATAAGGATAACAGCACCGTTGGCAACTTCCTTAGGAAATAAGCAGCCACCAACACTGCTTTTGCTGCTAATGCTTAAGCTAGGAAGAAGAAGAAGGACGGAATAATATTAACTAATTATTTAGGTTAGAATCTTACCCAAATAATAAAGCAGCTTGCTGTAATAGTAGACTTAATAATAGATAAACAGGCTTAGGCGATTAAGCTGTTTATAAATTAGTTTAAGGACCTGGAGTTTAATTAGTAGCTTATAGTTGTTACTAAATTTAAGAAGGAGTTTAGTGCAAAGCTATTTATAAACTTAGGCCAACGGGAGCGTATTTAGTGGGTTTATAAGCTGTTAAGAGAAGCTAGTAAGGATATTAAGCAGATAGATCAGATCCTGGCGTCTTTTAATAGGGACAAACATATACGGCTTAATCTTAATGTTGAGGATTTTAAAGAGGTTGAGGAAGTTAAGGAGTAGAATCTTAATAGAGTTTTCAACGCTGTATATAATCAGCTTATTACCACTCTCTTTCTCCCAATATCTCTATAAATATTTGCCTATAAAAACGGGGATGGGGAGTTTTATTAGGCCACTTACTTACAGAATTAAAGACACACAGCAGTAGTAATATATTCTGAGATTTTTAAATAGAAGCTCTATATATCACCACCAGGACGTGTAGATATACGCCTATATTACACATCTAGTTGCCTAACAGTAGTCTTTCCATATCTCATTCGCGATTTCCTCCTGCCGCTTCTATATAGGCCTTGTATTAATTAAATCCTCGTTATCTACTTCTAATAAACGGTTAACTATAGAACCCTTCCTTTATTACTCTAATTCCTTATTACTAAATGGCTTAAGATCCTCCCAATTATCCATTACATTGTAATGCAGATTAATGAAATTATATACAGCAGTAAGTGCATAAATTAGCTTTAATTAAGTGCGTAGGTTAAATTAATAAGGCCTATTAAATATCCTCTAACAACGCTTAAAAACACTAAAAGTACGCTCTACTACATTCCTAAGACTTAAATAACGATAGTTAAATAGTTTAAACTTATTATTGGGCGCTTTCTCTACCTTCTTAATCTCCTTTAGATGATACCTTACGCTTTAATATGGCGATAATGTTATATTTAAATTGGTGTACCCAGCGTCAGCAAGATAATATTGACCTAGAGGGGCTTTAAATCCCTTACTTATGGCGTCTTTAAGGACTCTGCCGTTATAAGCAGAGCCTTCCTATCTAGGCAGAACGTAGGTAAAGTTCATTCCAAAATTAACTACCACTAGAACGTTTTGTGTAATATTACTATATCAATTTCGGTATGGAATCTGCTTATCCGCGGGTACGTAGGTAAAGACATATAAGCTATTAAGGGCGCTGATACAATTAGCAAAGTATGGCTAACGCTTAGTGGATTTAAGAATCTCCTTTGGCATCTCTATAGGTGGGGGTTTAACAATTTAATGGTAAAGGTATAGTAGAGCATCTAGAACCTTATAAAAATGGCTGCTAATTATTACTATAATTTAAATTAATTACAGGCAGCTATATACCAACTTATTATCTCTGTTAAATAAGCCACCTTCCACTTAACGTTTCGCCAGCTAGATCCATGGCCGCATATATAGAAGAACGTCATTACCTTTTTAATGGCTAAGACTCTTAAATCTTTAAAATCCGTATTCAATATAAGCCAATTAAGGAGGTCGTTAAGTACTTTGGGCCGTATACGCGTCTTATTAAATAGTTAACGCGGTGACTCTAAACAATCCTCTACCTATAATTGGCCTCTATTTATATTGCGAGGACGGCTTCGAACGCCAGTAGGCTTATAGTAGTCAGCCGATATATGCTCTACAATGGCGGTGAAAGCTGCAAGGATTAATATAAGGGTGATAATAACGATTCGCTAGGGGGTAGGTGGCATAGCGAGCTTAATTAAAGGCCTCAAAACCACCACGTCAACGTCTTGGCAGAAAGTGGCAGTAGAGGCTCTAGATAGGCGCTCACTAGCGTCACGAAATAGAGGCTCCAGTTCATTCAAATTATAGTCTCCCCCTATATTTTTCAAACTAACGTTTTTCAGCCGCACCAACAGCCTATTTAGGCAATTGCAGGGGTATAGGCGCGCCTGCCGAGATGAAGCTCAGCTGGAGCGATTAGAGCAAGAAATGAAGCTAGAGGAACCAAACGGGAGCGTCAATTCGATATCAGCCCATTGAGATGACGCCTCCATCTCGCCTCCAACCGACGAACCAAACAGGCCCTTATATAGCAGCTACACTTTATCTCCCTCCTTAAGATCTGGTCCCTTAGATTTCTTAGTATTATAGTACCTTTTTATCCTTATCTATACTAGTTTAGCTGTTTCTTTAAGGTAACTATAAAGATTTATTAATGTCTCTATTTTTTCTTTGGCTATACTACTCGTTTTTTTTACTTATTATGGCGATAATAATATTCTTGGCTTATAGCCGTAATTTACCTTAAAAGGTAACGTGTCTATCCCTTCCTATAGTGTTATATTATATATAAACTATATAACTAGTAATAATAATACCTAATTATTCTGTGTATAGTTAATATAGTGCCTTAGATACTATTCTAGTATCTAGTTTAGTCTTTCTGTTTAACTATCTGTCTATAGGTGATATATAGTTAACGTTGCTGTTTAAACCCCTTATTCTGCTAAGGATACTTCCTAAAATGCTGCTATAAATCTTAGATCTCTATCTAATATAACCTTTGTTAGTGCTTTATGTCTTATAAATACTTCTTTAATATAGATTCTAGCTATATCTTTTGCGGATATTTCTTCTATATACGCTCTAAAGTATCCCCACTTTGTTAGCTTATCCACTATTATTAAGATTGCGTTATAATCTTGTCTAGTAATAGGGTTCTTTAACTTTGGTAACTTAATAATAAAGTCCTATAATATAACCTCCTATAGTCTTTTTGGTATTTTAATAGGTTGTAGCCCTCCGTATGGCTTATGCCTTATTAGTTTATTCCTTTAGCAATTTAGATATTCCTTTATAACTTGTTTTACTAGTCCCTAAGTTCCTTAAATAATATACTCCTTTTAAAGTCTTAATACTAAGCCTATAGCTCTATTATATCCTTGTGTTATTCCTTTATAAAACTCTTTTATAAACTCTTCTGCTACTGTTCTTAAAACATAGGTTACTTTCCTATTTTTATATTGCTCTAAGTCTAGATCCTCTGCCTATACTTCTTAGATCTTTTATACCTAATTACTCTCTAGTAATTTACTAACTTGAACTTCTTTGGTTGCTATAATCTTTAGATAATTATACCTAATTAATCCGTTTTGATTCTATTGCAGTAAAGCTCCTAATAGCTTTTTATTATTCTATAGTTTAGCCCTTCTACTTAGAGCATCTGCTCATATATTGTCTATACCCTTAGTATACTAAATTTTGAAATAGTATTCTATAAGTATTTCCGCCCGTCTAACTTGCCTTTAGTTAAGTTCCTTTATTATTAGAAATCCTGTAAGGTTTTTATAGTCCATTTTAACTATAAATGGGTTCTTTATGCCTTATAAGAATGCTCTCTATTTCTTAAGTGCTATAACTATACCTAGTAACTCCTTGTTATAGATATTATAGTTTAACTCTGGTAGTGTCATCTTCCAACTATAGTATACTACTAGATGCTATACGTCCAAATGCTTTTATAGCAAGTATGCTCCTAGTGCGAAGTCTAATATATTTGTTTCTATAACCGTTTCTAACTTCGGCTAATAGATTTTAAGGATTGGCTCTTAGGTAAATAACTCCTTAAGTTTCTTAAACAACTTCCTTTACTTATTTCCCTATACCTATAGTTCCTCTTTTTTCGTAAGTCTTATAAATAGCTTAATACTCTTTAACCACTGTGCTATAAACCTTCTATAGTAGTTATAAAACCCTAAAAACAATCTTAACTATATAATGTTCTCTAGTTCTTACCAACTTACTATAGCTTTAACTTTCTTTAGGTCCATACTAATTTTTCCTAGTTTAATAATAAATCCTATAAAATCGGTCTTCCTAGTAAAGAACTTGCATTTCTTAATTGCTACTGGCATTTTTTCTTCCTATAGTCTCCTTAAGACCCATTTAACGTATTCTCTGTGCTCTTTCTTACTTATAGAGTAGATGATAATATCATTAAGATATACCATAACAAATTTATTAAGGTGTTCTTTTAATACACTATTAATTCGCTTCTAAAACGTTGCTAGTGCGTTTATAAGCCTAAACTATATAACTAATGGCTTATATAGTCCTTCCTTTAACCTAAAGGCTGCCTTCTATTTGTTGCCTTCCTTAATCCTAATCTAATAGTACGCCTATCTTAGATCTATCTTTGTAAAGATCTTTACATTGCCTATGTAACGGGACTAGCCCAGTTACAGTAGGAATGTCTCGGTGAAACACTCGATAGATAACTGTATGAAACTGTTCGTAAACTGTTTATAACTATCTGCAACTATCTGCAACTATCCGCGATTGTCTGCTGTAATCTACCGTTTTCCACTAAGTTCCGCGGACTCGATTAAATTCCACCAAATTCTACTAATGTAATGGAATTTAGTCGAAACTTATTAAAATCCGCGTGGGCTTGTGCCCACGCGTCTGCTGCTAAAACCCTAAATATTTAGTTACAAGTTTCCTATATTCCTTTCTCTTCTTTATATAATGTCTTGTACTCTGCAAAAGCTATATACCCTTAGATTTAGATAGAATATATATTATTCCTTTAAATCTTCCCTAAAGCCTCTTCGCGCCCTTACATTACATTACGTTGAAACAACTACTATTAAAATGGTAAACGAACCCGAATCCCTTTCAATAACCACGAGTATTATAACCCTAGTTAGGGAACAGTTAACCATAATGCAACAGTCCTTTATAAACGCCTTAGCTCAGCAGCGGGCTGCACTGGAAGCCCAGCACTAGCAATTAATGGAAGCACTCTATAAAGAACTCCGCAACGTCAAGGCATTTACGTCATAGACCCTAATAGCAACACCTACAAACAAAATTAAAATAACAGTACCTAAACCTAATACGTCAAATGCGAACACTAAACTAGTAATAGTAGCTTAACCTACACCTGTAGCGAACCTAGTACCTACTATAAAATCCAAAAAGCTCCCTAATCCTTTAATGTTTAATGGAAACCAAAATAACCTATATCCCTTTATAACCAAGCTCTGTCTTAAACTCTTAACAAACTACAATTAATACCCCATTAAGGCTAGTGAGGTTAGCTATAGAATGTCTTATTTAAGTAAGGACGCTGCATAAACTATAGATCTATTCTTCCGCAATAGCACTTTTATTAATTTTAAAACCTTTATCTCTCTACTAGAACAAACATATAATAACACTAGCCACGAATATACAGCTATTACTAAACTTAAAAACCTATAATAACGGAACCGAGACTTCACCAGCTTCTTTTTGGAAATTTTAGGCCTTATTAGCAAACTGGATTAAAATAAAGCCGCTAGAGTTGCTGCCCTTTAATAAGCTATTTTAGATGAGATTAGAGCCTAGTTAGTAAGTAAAGAACTGCTAAAAAACCTGTCTAAATTTACTATAATATATTAATGAATTAATAAAGACCTTTAATATAACAAATAGACTTGTTTTCTAAAGTTAACCACACCTCGCGTTTAAAACTCCTTAAAACCGGTATATGCTCTAAGGCGCGATCCTTCTCTGAGACCCAAAAGCCCTATATATGACCCTATGGACCTTAATGCCACCTGATCCTATGCACTCTTAAGAACTAATAAACAAAGAACACAAGCCACAAATGGAGAATGTTTTAGATGCGGTAAAAAAGGATATATTTAAAAACATTGCCAAACTCACCCTTTTAAAAAAGTCCGCCGTAGTTCCTTTTAATTCTTAAGTCGTACCTAATCCTCAAATCATACCTATTCTTTAAGCCGTACTTATTCCTTAAATTATACCCGCGCTATAAATTATACTTGGACGTCACAAAGCACCTTACTTTTAGTTAACTTGGAAAACAAATTGTCCTAGGGCTAAGTCGCGCCTTAGGATAAAAAGTGGAAGAGTATAAGTATCTAGGCTCTTCTAGCGCTAATATATAACATAACTCCCTTAATATACTCAGCAAAGTTTAAATACTTAGAAAATAGAAGGAAGTATAAATCTTTATAGACAGCGGAGCCACTAGTATGGGCTTTATTAATACGAACTACGCGAAAACTTAATACCTAAATTTAAAGAAACTTAATAAGCCCTAAGGCCTATAAGGCTTTAATGGCAAACCCTTAATATATGGCGAAATAACGCACTACGTTCTTATAAAATTGCGGATGGGTAAACACCTTAAATATATTTCCCTGTTTGTAACACCCTTAAAGTACTATAAGATAATACTTAGACACAGATGGCTGAAATAACACAACCCTTTGATTAGCTGGGTTAAAGAAACACTAAAGTTCCGTACAACCTACTGCTAAAGTCATTACTTAAAAAACCATTTGCCCTATAAATATATACATAATTATTTAAATTTAATATGATATAAATTACCCTTATTATAAACCTTAAGCCAACACAATAAATCTATAACTGCTAATTATAGTAAAGAATGCGAAGATGTTATATTAAACCCTTTTAAAATCCGTATAATATAGGCCGCGCCTTTTATCTTGTTAGTAAAAAGACGAGATTATGAAATCTTTACTATAACAATAGAAGATATTAAGAAAGTACTAAAACCAAAATAGTATCCTAATTCTTAACCTTTTATACCTAAAGAGTACTATAACCTAATTAATAAGTTTAAAAAACAATTTATAGACCAACTAGCCCCATACTAAGAGAAGCACGATTTTAAGATAGAACTTGAGCCTAGCATAACACCAAAATTCAGTCTGCTATACGGCATATTATAAGAAGAACTGCTTGTAATACAATAATACCTTAATAAGCATCTAAAAAAAGGATTTATTCGCCCTAGTTAATCTCTATTTACCTTATCCGTGCTATTTATTAAAAAGCTAGGAGGAGGCTTAAGATTCTATATTAATTATTAAGCTCTAAACGCAATTATAATTTAAAACTAATATCCAATTCCCTTAATTTAAGAGACGCTTAACTAATTAGTAAAGGTATAGTACTTTACAAAGCTTAACATAATCGCTGCCTTTAATAAAATTTGTATACGTAAGGGAGATAAGAAGTATATAGCCTTTTATATATAATAGGGACTCTTTAAATACCTAGTGTTGGTATGCTTTAACAACATGCAGAATACATATATCACAATAATATATACTATACGGTGTTGTAGATGGATGTTGTCTTCCAATACAAAGAAGGGTGAGGAACTTAAGGTTCCTTACCACGCTAGTGCCGCGGTAATACGTAACGGCAACTTGCCTCACGTAACGGCAACTTGCCACACATGGCGGCAATTTGCCTCCTATTGTAATACAATATATTCTAGCTACACTGGGAGTACTTTAGAAAATGCGGAGGACTAGTATCCTATAACTATACAGTTTGAAAATCCATATATACACTTCTCTTTCTTTTCTTCCTTCCTTCCTTCCTTACCCTATGCCTTTATATTAGTGCTATTGTTAGTAGCACGTTCTACCCATTTTACTGTCTTTAACTCGATTCGGTTTGTGTTAATGAGTCGCTTAAGAGCTAATAACGGTTTGCTTTTAGTTATAGTGTCTATAAGGTTACTGTCTCCATCGATCTACTTAACTTTAGCTATTTCGCGTCTTTTATATAACTGACATAGGTATATAACATCAATTATAAGTCTCTTCTCCTGTGTAGTTCCTAGTTTGACGAGGCATTCGTAGATTAACTTTAAATTGGTGCAAAGGATAAGCGGTAGGCTAATATTAAGTTGCAATTTGACTATAGCCTTAATTGCAGCGCCGATGTTGAAACTATGGGCCATAGCATATAATTTGGAGGCTAGTACGCTTCTAGTAATTCTCTTGCACTTAACTAAGGACCAGTGGACGATGTTCGCCTTATTTAATAAGTCTGCTAGTACCAGGATATATCTAATCTATAATAAGAGATCCTTGTTGTTTGCAAATAAGAAATTAGTAAATATAAGTAGTTATAATGTCTCTATGTTAAGTTTAACAAAGTTTAAACCTCTTATTAGGTTCTTAATTTGCCACTAAATCCTCTTATTAAGCAGTTTTGCGTCTTTTTCGTTAGGGTTAATTACCTGGGCAGCATAGGATAAATCAAAAGAAGCTTTAGGCTGGCATATAGACGCAATATAAGCTCCTCTTGCTCGTTGGGCGATGTATTGGTCCTTAAGTGTAAGTGCTGTATAAATAGTGCCTCTGGAACTAGTTGTTATAATAGCTTCCTTAATATTAACAAGGGTTAAGTTCTAGTATTGGCGCTCCTATGTAAGCGTGATTATATAATCCTGTTATTGGATAATGCCTCCGTTAAACTTAATTGGGTGTTCCGGTGTAAGTTATTCGCGTTTCTTAGTTAGGAACTTAGCTTTCTTAATCTTCTCCTATTCTAAAGCTGCAAAGACTGAGTTGGCTAGTAGGAGGGTGTTATTAGTCTATAAACCAACTATTCCGAAATTTGTAGGGTTGTTAAGGTGGAGTAAGCAGGGGTTATAAGTAGATTGGCTTATGTTTAGTTCTTTGATATGGTGGTTATGGTAAGTCTTAAACCAATAATTGCCTGCCTTAGGAATGCCGTATAAAGGTCTAACAACCTTTAGAATTGTGCCTTATAAGACTCTAAGTGCCGTACTAAGTTCGAGAGGTGCCCTAATATAAAAGTCTTAATTTAGTCTTGTAGCTAATTATATATAGGCCTGTAAAATATCTCGTAAGTAGAGATATGTGCCATTATTCTAAGTTATGGCCGTAATACAGAGAATAAGGCGTTGGCTAACTTGTTAGATTATAGGTAATTGGGTTAATATAAGGTCTTTTTCTAGGTTATTATATACCTATACAACTAGTCTTAACTTCTTAAAGGCTTTATCAGAACTGGGGTTCTTAATCTCGTTAATAAATCTAGAGTTAAATACTCTATTGCTTTATAGTATATCTTTAGGGTTAACTAGTTCGAAAACTCCTTTCTTAAGTAATCCCTTAATTTCCTTCTGGCGTGATACTATAAACTAATTAGACTTTGTAAGTTAATCATTGTCCTTATCTTATAGATATATTAAAATGTTCGCGGCACTAGCTTTAATAGGGTACTTACATGGTCTACCTCTTCTACACTTAATAGGTTAAGGTCTAGGCTCAGTTTAAAGTAGGGGTTTAGGTTCAGTTTAAGGTAGGGGTTTAGGCTTAGTTTAAGGTGGTTCGCTTTTATTATCTTCTAGTTGCGTATCCTCTGTAATCTTAGGGTCTACCAGATATGGTTTTACGACTATGCTGCAGAAGTTAGTGGGTCCGTGGGGAAGTTATATAGTATAGGTCTCATTTTCAATGCTAAGTAGGTTGTGCGGACCAGACCAGTAGCTAGATTAGCCTATAGGTCCTTCTCTCCATACCAATATAGGTAAGTTAAGTGGTAGGTTATAGATTGCAGTTATTTTAGGTCCGTTACGCATATTAAGGGCATCTGCCACTTAGCGCTCAGCTCTAAGCTTCTTAACTTCTTCTATAGCCTTTTTAAGAGCTGCTGCTCGTTATATAACTATAGGGTTAGGTGCGTCGGATTCCACCATACATGGGTAAGCTCCGAATACTAGTAAGGTGGGTATAAGACCGTCAGGGCCTGCGGAATCGTTAATTGCTTTAAAGGCCATTTATAGGGCCATGTCCTTACTAATATCTGGCAGTTCTGCAGTAATGATATAGTATATGCGACGGAGGGGGCCATGGTAGCGTTCTACCATTCTAACTAAATTGTGGGCTTCGACAGGTACACTTCTTATAACTATTCCAAATATTATAGCGTATTATTTGAATTCCTTGCTTATAAAATTCTTGCCTATATTATGTGTAATAATATTAGGAGGTCCTAGGTATATATTAATCTAGCACATTTGTAATATATCCCATGTATACTTAGCGCTGATGTTTTGCAGCTATCTACTAGCTTAAAATCGTGTTCCTTTATTAATAATATATAAAAGGGATGCGCCATTAATATACATAATATCAACCACGATTAAATAGTTAAAATTAATATTATTATATAAGGTAAATCTGAATCTACTAGGCAACTTTCTATATTTTTGACAATGGTGGTAGTAGCGTGTAAGATAATCTAAGGTCTTGCTATTAACATTATGCCCTAAACGTTCAAGTATTCGTACAAGACGCTCAGCTAAAGGGTGGCCAAAACGGCGATGCAGTCGCTTCAATTCTACGTCGGTGAGGTAGCAGGGGTTTTATTTAAATAACTTAGTTAAATAAGTACACAGGGATGTGTTTTAAAGTAGGAAAGGGTGGCTAAAGCAATATACAACGGGTACTTCGCTCCAAGGGGTAATTAGCATATTTTTTAGGTTGTTATAGTACACTTATAGGTAATCCATGTCTGCCAAGTAAAGCAAAAATGGGGTGTTAACCTTGACAATATAAAACTTAATTATGCCAATTAGGGTAATTACTTTGGCTGATCTAATTAATGAGGTTAATCCGATGCCGAACTATACATTAACTATGCCTTGTGTAGTGGTATTAAGCTGTATATTAGTATTAAGTCTCTAGAATGCCAAGAATTGGCCATATCCTGCTATGGATCGTTTGGATGCTCCTATGTTAATCATTATACCTATAAACTTGTCTGCAGTATAGCGAGACGTGGATATGGTTGTATTGTAGGTAAAGGGGTCCTAGTCGGTTATAAGAGGTACTGTATTGTCTATAGTTATAATTAAATAGCTAAAGGCTTTATCAGCTAGGGTAGTAGCTATAGAAATCGCTTTCTACTGTTCCACTTAGCCAAGGGAGGTATAGTAGTAATTAATATTCAGTTGTAAGTTCTTGTCAGTTGCCTTATAACTTGCATTAATAGTTAGTGCTTAAAAAGCTTTCTTAAGCTCTTCTTTTAAGTCGATATCGTCATCCTCGTAATCTATAATATATTAGTTAAGTTATTTCTTAAATTAGTTATCGAATTTGCTAAACCTATCTCTATTAGCAGTTCTAAACTTGGCTTTAGACTCTTCTTGCTCCTCCTTAGTATATCTCTATAAGCGATATCCTTCCCTGTTACATATAAAGCAACGTGGTTTCTTTTGGTTGCGGTTATATGGAGGGTTGTTGCGGTTGCTGCGGTTATAGTTGTTATCTCTTTTATAGAACTGTTGGTCTGTAAAGAAGGCTTATATCTTCTCCATATACTCTTTTTTGTATGCTGTAATAGACGATTAAAGTTTGTTAATAAGGGCTCTAAGGTTATCCGGTGGGTCAGAGACTGCATATCTGCATACTAGTATTCCCTAGCAAGAAGTAACAATTTTGTTATAAAGGAAGTCTATAGTATATAAGGTAGGTCTAAGGCCATACTATAGTTAACGAAGTCTGTAGATTAATAATTAGAGATATTTACTTATTAACTTGTCTATATTTCCTGCTATTACTGTTATAAGTATAATAGTGTTCCACTTGTCTAGGTTCTTGCGTTAAAATCCTAGTCCTTTAAAGAAATTCTAAAGGTGCTCACAAGCTTTGGCAAATAGTAGGCGGGACAGTTGGTTTATGTAAAAGTGGTCTAAAGCTAGTCCTTTTAGCATAGTAGGGAATGCCTTAAGGTAGGCTTCTTGGGGTACATCCGCTCGATTACAGATGTCGTAGAATATTGTTAATTTATAGTTAAGGCTTTCGTTCGTGCCACCATATTTCTGCTCCTCTATGTATATCTTAGCTGCGTTCGCAATTTCCTTGCCATAGCTAGTTATAGTAATAGGGCGGTTCTCCTTATCTATAGATTGTCCGTGGAGTTACTATATTATTATTACGGGTTAAGGCGTAGCAGATGGTATAAAAGTGGACGTAGTTGTAGATTAAGGTATAATAGATAGTGTAAAGGTAGAGGTAGTTAGTATACCAGTTAGTTGGGTTACGGTAGCTTTAGCTTATCATTGCTCCTCTAAGGTACCCTCTATTATATATACCTTAATCGATCTTAATAGCATTAGTCCATACTTATTATTAGCTAATTTAATTATCTCTTTACTTTATTTAGTTTGGTCTTCTTCTTGTGCTATATTATATAAAGACTAAGGGAGTGTTTTGTTTTGTTTATGGTTAATATTAACCTATACTTCTCTAGTATTTAGGCAGTTACGTAGTTACTAAAGCCAGTATAAGGGGATTTGCGTAAAGATATTAACCATAAAGTCCTTAAAATCTCCCTAAAACGATTCCTAGAGTGTTAAGTTAAGCTAGTTATGTATCTCTATATATAGGTACATCTTGCATTATAGGTAGTCAGTCAGTTTATCTTTAGAGGCTTCTATTAGGTTAATCCCATTTTCCTATTTAGCTGCTTCTTCCTCCTAGTCTTTCTCTGTTCCTGACATCTTGTTTATTATATATTATTTAGGTAAGTAAGGGTGAAGGTAAGGGTGTTTAAAAGGTAAAGATAGGGGAACGGTTAAGGAGGCGGTTAAGGAGGCGGTTAAGGAGATAGTTCAAGTTAATTAAGTAGGGTAAAGTGCTCTACGCAATAGTCTTCTGAAATAGATAGAATGAGATATCTAGAAGTTGTTATAAATACCAGACAAGTACTCCTAGGTGGTTTCTCTTCTTCTCTTTAACTAAAATAGGCTGATACAAAAGGTGGATAAGTATAACTATCTTCCAATCTACTACAAGGTGGATAGTATAACTGTTTTCTAAGCTACCTGCGTGTTTCCTAATCTATACACGCTCACTAATCAGTGTTGGTATGCTTTAACAACATGCAGAATACATATATCACAATAATATATACTATACGGTGTTGTAGATGGATGTTGTCTTCCAATACAAAGAAGGGTGAGGAACTTAAGGTTCCTTACCACGCTAGTGCCGCGGTAATACGTAACGGCAACTTGCCTCACGTAACGGCAACTTGCTATACGTGGCGGCAATTTGCCTTCTATTGCAATGTAATATATTCTAGCTACACCTAGTAATACTATTTAGTGTAAAGAACGGTCCTAGTATATTTTAGCAATACGTTAATAATACGCTTCGTGAATTCCTTAATATATTTGTTACTGTATATATTAATAATATCTTAATTTACTCGTCCTCGCTTTTTAAATATTAAAAATATATTAGAATGGTTCTTAAACGCTTATAAGATGCGGGCTTATAATGCGATATTAAGAAATGCAAGTTCTATGCGTCTAAGGTTATATACTTAGGCTTAATTATATCCCACAACGGAATTAAAATGGACCCTAAGAAAGTGGCTGCAATTATAAACTAGGAAAGCCCTAGTAATATATAGAATATTTAAGGATTTTTAGGATTCGCAAATTTCTATTAATAATTTATTAACTACTTCTTGGAAGTTACTTAGCCGTTAGTAAACCTAATAAAGAAAAACGTAAAATTTAAATAGACCGCTAGATGCAAACGAGCCTTTAATAACTTAAAATATTACTTTATAACTGCTTTAATCCTTACTCACTTTAACCCTAACCTTAAATGTATTATTAAAACGGACTTGTCAGATTATGCGCTAGGGGGAGTATTATTGTAATATAATAAGAATGGCGAACTATATCTAGTAGCCTTTCTCTCCTAGAAACTCGCCCCTACTAAATTAAACTATAAGATATATAATAAGGAACTGCTTGCGATTGTTAGATGCTTTAAATAATAGCGTCCTAAGCTAGAAGGATTGTTATTTCTAATACGCGTATTAACGGACTATAAGAACCTGTAATACTTTATAACTATAAAACAATTAATATAGCGCCAAATTTGTTAGGCCGAATACCTCTTATAATTTAACTTTAAGATTATATATTAAATGGGCAAACTTAATTAAAAGCCTAATATATTAACATGATGATTATAGGACTTACCTGTAAACGCCTTAGATAAATGGATTATAAATTAATTATAGATCTTACTGCCCCCTAAATATTTTAAAAAACTACGTCCTATGTTTCTAGATATGGAACTTAATAGAAATGAATTAGAAGTTAATAAATAGGAAATGGAAATTAATGAGCTAATAAAATACAAATATAAGAATAACGTATAGATAGTAAATATAATAAAGGCGATCCAAACTAGAAAATGATAGTATAAGGATATTACACTCGCTAAATATAAAATTTGAAACAATCAATTGTACTATTAACAGAAGATAGTAGTTTTGAATTCCAAACCTTTATAATTTAAGATACTTAAATTCGTACATAACTCCCCCATAGTAGAACATTTTGGCTATATAAAGACCTATAAAATTATTTAACAAGCATATTACTAGCCTATAATACACGACTATGTATAGAAATATGTTTAAGCATATAGGATATGCGTATATGGAAAAACCTCTTATGTAAAGAAGTAAGGAGTACTTTAACTGCTACCAATTCTAATGCAAAGATAGCGCGATATCTTGATTAACTTTGTAGTTAACTTGCCTAGTAGTAATAGGTTTATAAATATTATAGTAGTAGTTAACCGTTTTATAAAAATGCGATATATAATTCCTATAGACTTAATTAATACGATATTAGTAGCTAAATGTTTCGTTAAGCATGTCTTTAAGCTACACGGACTTCCTGATATAATAATATCTAACCGCAGAAGCCAGTTTGTTTTAGACTTCTAGCAAGCTCTATGTAAATAATTAACCATTTAAATATAACTCTTAACTACGTTTTATCTAGAGACAAATGGTTAAATAGAAATTGCGAATGTGATTATAGAATAATACTTATAAATATACTGCTCCTACCTGCAAGATAACTAGGAAAAATGGCTACCTTTAGCTAAGTTTATTGCAAATAATATAATAAATGTATTAATAGGCGTGACACTATTCTACGCGACCTATAGATAAAACCCTTAACTTGGATTTAAGCCATGACCTAATATTAATATAACAGGACCTATAATTAAATGGATCTAGTTAATTAACGTATATAACTTCGCTGATTAAATAAAGTAGTTAACGGAACTGTTATAAAGTAAGTTAACGTACGCTTAAATGTTATAGGAATGGTATATAAATAAAGAATAAGCTCCCATATGGGACTTTAAGGAAGGTGATATAGCTTACCTAAGTACATAAAACCTAAAGACTTAACGGCCTTTAAAGAAACTTAATTGGAAGTTTGTGGGCCTATACTAAATTAAGAAGAAACTAAGCCTATACGCCTATAAGCTTAAACTGCTAACTGAAATAAAAATACACCTAACGTTTTATATAAGCTTGCTGCAACCCTTAAGAGACGATCCTATAACTTACAAAATTCTGCCGCCACCTTCTATAATTGTTAATAACGGCAACGGTTTGTACTTTATTAACTCAATTAATAATATGCGATAGAAAACACAATCTAAACAATTTAAACTTCTTGTTAAGTGGGAAGGATATAAAATATAAACCTGGAAAACCTATAAATAGGTTAAGGCCAACGCGCCTTCCCTAGTAAAAGAATTCTATAAAGACCATCCTTCGCGGCCTGCTCCGGCTAGATGGACACGATATAAAGGCAAATAACTACCACCTAATATAAAGACACGAAACACAATAGCAGGAAACTCGAAATTAAAAAGAACTTAAAATATATTATAACGCTTATAACGCGATAAGTTATAAATTCTCAACTAGATTGAATTATTTTAGACCTTTGGCTAAAAAGGGGGGGTACTATAACGGGACTAGCCTAGTTATAGTAGGAATATCTCGGTGAAACACTTAATAGATGACTATATAAAACTGTTTATAAACTATTTATAACTATCTACAACTATCTATAACTGTCCGCGATTATCCGCTATAATCTACTGTTTTCTACTAAGTTCTGTGGACTTAATTAAATTCCACTAAATTCTACTAATGTAATAGAATTTGGTTGAAACTTGTTAAAATCTGCATAGGCTTATACCTATACGTCTACTGCTAAGACCCCAAATATTTAGTTATAAGTTTCCTATATTCCTTTCTCTTCTTTACGCAACGTCTTGTACTCTGCAAGAGCTATCCCTTGACACGGCAGGGTCCTTTGCCAAGTTCGCTTATATTGACGACTGGATTCAATTGGATATTTGTATTAACCCAGCTTGTCCGATTGGTTGATTCTTATCGATAACATAAGGACCCAAATTGCCGTGTCAAGGGATATACCCTTAGATTTAGATAGAATTTATATTGTTCCTTTAAATCTTCCCTAAAGCCTCTTCACGCCCTCACAGCCTATCCTATCTTGGATTTCGCTAATTAAGGGTAAAGAATATCTATCCTTCTATATAATGCTGTTTAACTATCTATAGTTAATACACATTCTAAGTTTTCTGTTTTTCTTTAAAAAGAACAATACTGGATACCCTACTAATAACTGTAACGGTCTAATATATTCCTTTTATAAGTTCTTCTGGATAAACTCCTTAAGCACTACTGACTTGGTTTTAGTAAGCTTATAGATTAAAAAGAACTTTGGACTAGTTTTTAGTTCTAACTCTATTTTATAGTCCCATGCTATATACTCTAATAGCTTTTTACTTTCTAGTAACTATAACTTTTTACTATACTTGTGGTATCTCTTTGGTATATAACTTAAGCCTCACTTAGTCTCCTTATAGATTACTCTAACTTAGTACTATACTAACTTGGTTTGCTGTTATATTTTGCGTTATTAAGTATTCTTAATATTAACCTAGCCTATAATCTAATTAATCTTTAGATTATATTTCTGTAACTAAGGCATTCCTAGTATTGCCTCGTCCTTTCCTAATAGTAGGATATTAAAAGACACCCTAACTAGTCTTTCTTTAATAGTTAACTAAATAGGTCCTCCTCTATAGGCTATCTAATCTCCTAAAATTGTTATAAGTGGATATAGGTGTTCCTTTTGTCTGTATAGTAACCCTATTTTTTTTACTGCTGCTAGTAATATATGGTTCCTTATTACTCTACTATCTATTAATGCTTTAAACTGCTAATCTTGCTATTTAATTTATAAATTTAGGTGTTAACCTTAAATTCCCTTAAGGGTTTAAGGCTCTATTACTAGCTCCCTCTAGTTCTATAGGCCTCCCCTTTTCCTAACTATTAGCTGCTAGATCCTATTTATACTTGGTCCTCTTTTAGTGTCGGAATGTTAGTCATGTGACGTGGTCACGAGACCACGAAGCGAGGCTAGCTAACCTGACCTTGGAGCAACCCCTTACTTCTAGACATCAATAACTACCAACTTCAACACCGCATACGTATCGCAATACAGTGATATTCATGCATGTTGATAAAGTGAGTATACCAACACTAATCAGTAGACGTACAGATTAGGAAATACGCAATAAGCTAGAGCTTAAGAACCGTACTGGAAACAGTATACGGATCGCCTGGCCTTGTCTATTTCAGTTAAAGGAGAAAGCTATATTACCCTTAAAGCTTAAGACCACGTATTAGCTTAACTGCTAACGCGTCAGATCGCTTAGAGAATTGTATCTTTATTTAGAGAAGATTATAACCTCCCTCAAGCTTAAGAGAATTTGTACTGGCCTTACAGCCAATACAACAGATTGCTAAGAGAATAGCAGTCTTGCTAAGAACACTTTACAGGCCCAACGGCTGTAGAGGACGTATACACCCTCACCTTTACACCCTTACCTCAAACCTCGATCTCAACCTCAACCTCGACCTTGACTACAACCCTTAACCTTGACCTCAACCCTAACCTCGACCTCAACCTTAAACTACAACATACACAAAGACACGACAATATGGAAATTAATTAGAAGGAGAGAATCGCCAGATATGGTTACGGGATTAATATAGCAACTGCCTTAGAGGAAGACCTGGAAGAATATATAGAAACAAAAATCTACGAGTATATATATAAGAACTTTACGGATTATATATTACAGTTGCTATTTTAGGAAGAATTTGAAGGCTTTACTATTAAGGACTTTAGAAAGATACGCTTTATTACTAGAGTAAAGCTCCGTACTTACCTACTCTAAAGAGGAGTATATGTCGCCACACATAGTAATAGATACCCACTTTATAAGGTTCTGCATAATGCTCTTATAGAAGAGGAACCTTATAAATGGACAAATAAGGAAATTACAGGAGCTCTTAAGGAAGTCAGCCCTATAATTATAGTGGCACTACGAGAACGATTTAACTTAATATAAACAGCTCTAAAATTAAATCAAGCTATACCCCTATTAGTTATAGCCTCTTTAGTTCCTATAACCCCTCCTAGTAGCCTACTACCTATTTACACGGTACTGATGCCTGTAAACTATTAACTACCTCTACTACCTCTAACGCCTGTAATCCAGCCTATAGCTATAGCCACAATACCTAAAATGTAAATACCTACCCCTATAACACCCTAACTAGCTATTGCATCTATATCCTAGTAAACTGCACCAACTGCTACCTAATAGCAAGCTGCACCTACCTCTACCTAGGATTAACTACTTACCCTCCTTACTTAACTCCTATAGATGTAGAATTAGCAATTATTGCCTATGGCAACTGCCTCTACCCTTTTTTTAGCAACCGCTTCTACCCTACCTGGTACTCCTTCTGCCCAGTATCTTTACCCTAGTACTGCCAATACTGACCCTGCTATGCACCTGCCTATGTATAGTAAAGAGGCAGCTACTATCGCCAAGATCTACACGGACGACCAGAAGTACAATGGAGTGAGTAATAGCTTTAACTTTAAGTTAACTATCTTCTATAATATCTGTAAGAGAGCTGGTCTACCTTTTAAAGGCTATATAACTGTATTTCTAACTATGCTAAAGGGACTTGCTTAAGATTACTACTATAATAGCAGCCTTTTAACCAGATCATTTACTAAGGTATATAACTATATGCGTTACTTTTTTAAAGGACTAGAGTACTATTAGAGAAACCTTACTAAATGGAACGCTACTAACTTTTAAGGAATTATTAATAAGAACCCTAATAAGCAAATCTATTAGAGTTTCTAACTACTCCTTAATAAGCTCTTAAAATATCGCTATAAATTATACCTAGAGTTTTGTACAGACCTCTTCCTTATAAATAAACTAGTTACCGCTTACTAAGGAATACTAGTATACTATATTGCCATTTCTAACCCTTCTAAAGACCTTTCCTAGTTAATTAGCAAGTTGCAATCTTCTATAGTTATATAGGAGAAGGAACACCCTTCCTAGGCCTTAATAAGACCGTTTTAAGGAGCCTACTTTACGGATTATATATACCGCCATAATATCCGTAACAACCGTGACCGAACCCGCTTCTATAGATAAAACACTGTTAGATCCCTAAAGGCTAAGTGCTATATTTGCTAAAAGGAGAGCTGCCGCTTATGGAAACATATAGAGGAGGAGCGGAACTGTTTTAGAAATAAGTATAAAAGACGTTTTAATAATAATAAGGGCTGTAATAGTAACTTTAAAGAACGCTTTAGACAATACACTATCTACTATAAAGGAGACAATAACAATAAGTGCAATAAGACCTTTAAAGCTCTTGTGCTAGATATAGACGCTAATAAAAACACTAATAATAATAATAGCGAGGAAGAATTAGAAGACCCTAATGGCTACTACCTTATATTATTTGGGACTCTTACTATAGATAAAGCAACCTTTATAAGTGTAGAACTAGCTAATAAGGCTTATGCTTACTTACTTACTGCAACCTCTATGGAACCTACTACGGAAACTGACCCGTTTAGCTATAATATAACAACTACCGCTTTACGCTATACTTCTATAGTATTTATAGGAATTATAATTGATACTAGTATATTAAAAAAGTCTATGGCCGGTTACAAACAATTCTAGGCACTATAGAATATGAACCAATCTATAAGACTTAATACCTTAACCAAAGGATAAGTTAACGTGTAGTTTAGCATTGAAATTACTACCTCTATTAGAACTACAGATGTTGTCACCCCTATAGGCAAGATATAGTTTTATATTATCTATATAGATACCCCCTTCTTGCTCTATTTAGCGGATATAGATAGACTTTAAATCTACTATAATAACCTTAGAAATATTATTATTACTTACACCAAAAGAGTGCTAGTAGTGTAACGGTTTAGCTACCCATTTCTCTTATAGAGCTTATTACTATAGTTATATTTGTCTGAATCCTTTAACGCAAACCCCTGCTACTTAATAGATATAGAGCTACGGCGCCTATATTATTAATTTAGACACCCCTTAGTTAAGAAATTATAAAAGCTACTCTACTATACTGGCTATAAAACTAATAGAATGGCTATTAAGCAACTAACTAAGTTCTACTACTATTATTAGAAGTTTAGTAAATTACTAGGCAGATTCCGCTTTACCTTATAAGATAATGTTAATTTTAACTACAATATTATTGTCGACATTATGTATATTAGCGGATTACCCCTCCTATATATTATTAATAAAGGAACGCGATTCTAAGCCAGTAGATAGCTATAAGACATTAGCGCCAAATATATATAGGACGTTCTATAGATGTGCTAGATTAATACTTATCTAGGGCCACTAGACCTAATTACCTATAACACTAAAAAGAACTTTGTTAGTAAAGAATTTAAGCAATACGCCACCATTATGGGAATTAGTATAAAGGGAGTACTGGTTAAAGCACATAACTCTATTAGAATGGTAGAGCGCTACTATAGTCTATTATAGCGAGCCTATTAGATTATTATAACTGAAATCCCTAAGATTAATAAGGAGATGGGACTCTAAATGGCGTTTAAAGCAATTAATGATTTAGCTGGCCCTGAAGGACTAGTTCCTATACTTCTAGTCTTTAAAGCCTACCCCTAAATGGTCAAATCCGATGCACTATCCCCTACTATTATATAACGCGCTGCCGCAATCAAAAAGGCTATAGCAGAGATATAGAAGCTATGAGCTGAATGATAGATCGCTGATGCGCTAAATATACGAAACGGACCTAATGCTAATGCGATTTATAATCTCCCACTAAACTCACCTATTTTGGTTTGGAGAGAAGGAAATACTGGCCAAAGCGGCTATTAGAATAGGCCATTTACCTTACTCACCATTAAGGGTAAAATATGTACTGTTAAGCTATTTAGCGGACCTACAGCCTTCTAATCTATGGTTGTAAAACCCTACCTTTAAGCAACTAAATCGCAGGAGTAAATTGTTGGACTAGAATTGCTACCTAAACCTTTACTTAGGTCAGCCCTTTCTAAGACTATCTTAGAGAGACCTACTAAAGCTTAGCAACAACCCCTAAAATGAGGTAGAGGACGCCCTTGCAAATACCCTCTACTTATGGCCATAACTAATATCACCATCTACCTATAGGATGATAGTTAATTTAGTACCTAATTTAGCGCCTCCTAATAGAAGGAGCTTACTAGTCTACTTAAGAAGGGAGTTTTTGAGATTATAAGACTTATAGATATACTATAAGGCGTATAACTCTTTAACTCGCGATTTATTAATGAGATTAAGAATAAGGGAACTAATAAAGCCTTTAGGAAATCCTAACTAGTTATATAAGCTTATAATAACTTAGAAAAGGAACTGGTTTTTACCTAATTACTAACTATTTAATAAGTTAGCCAATAACTAATTCTCTATATCACCGCCATAAAGCTTCTATAGGCACGACTTTACCTTTGAGATATTTTATAGGCCTACGTATAATTAACCACTATACTGAATTGAGAGTTCTATGTATGACCTCCGTATAAGCTAATTAAGTAACTTGGGATTAATAAGGCCTCTATTCTAAAGGTTATAAAATTACTCTATAGAGTACTGGAAGCTGGTAACCACTGGTTTAAAATATATCACTTATATTATATCTAATAGTTGTATATGGACCAGTCTATATATAACCCCTACCTCCTATAGAGTAATGAACCCTTTGGTATTATAGGCCTATAAACCAATAATACTCTATTCCTGGTAGATAAGTGTCACGGCACTAACCTGACGCGTTGTTATGGCTACGCGTATGCATGAGCACGGACCTGACCCCTGAGCAACACGTATATATACCTGCCTCGTCTCCTATACATAGATCCTCACACGACATCGTTTGTCAATGATATACAGTTACAGTTACCTCGTTGACCCTCTGCATGTACTGTGACAGTATGTCGTGTCATTACCTACGCCCCTGGTAGGGCTTCGTTTCCACCGTTCCAAAGCTACGTTCTAAAGCTACGACCCTACCCTGGGCGGGATTCTTATCCTCGCACTCTACGACAATGCCAACCTAGTAAAATCTCTGCACGTCAAATCAATTTGAGCCGATATTCTCCGTCTCCGTCTCTGTCTCCGTCTCCAAGTCTGTTTCTAGCCATGCTACTGCTTCACGTCCCGAGTTCTTAGGCCGGCTGCAGGGAGTTCACCCTGCGGGCTATGTTCCTCGTGTCCTGATTACAGTGTAAGCCTATGGGTTACCGATCTCTCCGTCTTATACGATAGGCCCTAGAGTTCTCCGTTTCTAGCTATGCTTCTGCTTCATGTCCCGAGTTTCCTAGGCCGGCTGCAGGGAGTGCACCCTGCGGGCTACGTTCCTCGTGTCTTGATTACAGTGTAAGACTATAGGTTGCCGATCTCTTCCCTCCGTATCTCCATCTCAGTCTACCCTCGCCTCGTATCTCAGTCAAAGATCTATACTACCTCGAGTTCACCGCGACAAGAATCTACGTCTTAACCTCGATCTCCGTACTCCGAGCCTTTCGAGTCTATACCTTAACCTCGATCTCCGCAACCCCGAGCCATTCAAGAGTCAATATCCGCAATACGCCCCGCGGTTACATTTTTTTTCTTCGTCTCCTCCGTTTTCCATATTAGTTTCGCTCCTTCGCCTCAGCTTTACATTGTATCTAGCACTCGAGACGAGTGCTAGCGG
>Ga0307507_10004409_pt1 | contig 25048 bp, 16 predicted proteins | sample 7_EM_MG_FD_207223 | JGI IMG/M metagenome (GOLD analysis project Ga0307507, IMG submission 207223) | Populus trichocarpa ectomycorrhiza microbial communities from riparian zone in the Pacific Northwest, United States - 7_EM | ecosystem: Host-associated > Plants > Roots > Unclassified | place...
TTTACACATTTTAATAATTTTATAATTATTATTGTCAAATTTATTGTGCATTCATGCCCATAAAAAAATGAAGAGTTATTAATTGATTTTTCATTAGTGAGTACGATACTGTTTGTTTATAAAAATCGTGTTCGATATGTTTAATTTTAAAAGTATAAAATTAATAAAAAAAATTAGTGTTTTTTAATAATTTTAATATAATAATATCAAAAATATATATATATATTTTTATATTTTTAAATAAAAAATACTCTTGAAACTAAACATTTTATCCAAAAAAAAAAAAAAAACAGTGGCCTCATGTTTGTTGTGCCGTTAGGACCAAGCAAATAATAAATTAAGTGAAATTGCGGCTCATTCTGGAAAGTTCAGTATCATATAAAACAAGAGACATGGAACCAGTCCTTTATCTACAACTAAAATTGAGTGATCGAAAACCATGGTTTTAACAAGGATAGCTAATTACATGCAGGGCAGGGAGGGAATTCGCATATGTATAGCAAAAATCCAAAAGGAAACGCTGCAAAGAGGGAGAAAACATAAAGGAGATTTAAAAATATAAGTAAATTTAAAGACGTTAAATTAAAAAATAAATTGCAATAATACTTTTCCAAGTCAATATCCATGAAAATGATGCAATGCAAATTGTTATAAGAAGATATATTATGGTTAAGAACCGATGAGGTGGGTAAAGGAAAGAGAAGGTAGCATGGGGTTTATGTTTAAGCGGAACTTAAACAAAGAAGAGATACTAGACAGGGGTGGAGGAGTTATCAAATGTAGTTCCGACATGCTGAATGACAAATCCATAAATTTTTTTCTTCAGCTTCTCAATCTTTCCGGTCAGAAGCTCATCCCCTTTCAATGCAACGCGGTCCAGCCATTCATTGACTCTCTTCAACTGGGACAGGACAGCTGCAATTGAGCTAGAGTTAAGGGGCAATGATTTACTTCCATTATTAGCACACTCCCCTAACACCCGAAAACCAGCATCCAGGGACTCCTCGATGAACTTTACAAACCACATTTGCATCTCAACCTGCAACTTCATAGAGAGTTCTACCGTTTCCTTCATTCCATGGCCCCTTGTCCAAACCCCAACAATAGGATCAAATGTTGGTAACGAGCTGGCCTTTTGAGGTGGTCTCTTGGACAAACTTCTTCGGAGAGCTGTTGGAGGTTCATTCTTCTGATTGCTCAGAAGAGAAACAATCTCAAGATCAGTAGCTAAGGCAGCTTCTACCCATAAAGAAGCAGATTTTGATTTCTCAGTTGCTGTAGTATCATGATCAGAGCAGTGACTAGCAGCGACTGATTCAGCAATTGAACTATATCTTACAACATCATCATAAATTGAGATAAATTGATCAATTGTGGGTAAAGGGTTCCCAGCCTTGGATGAAGAAGCAAGTTCTGAAAATATGCTGCGATTCACAGATAGGGTTGAGTTATGATTAGATGCAGCATCTGTGTTAAAAATAGAATGAAAACTTAATGGTGGCACGCAACATTAAGGTGACCTTATAATGTTCTCGGGAACCTGGAAAAAAAAAATGAGTTTCCATGTATCTATACAAGTTTGTGTTTGTGTTTGTAGCTGTGCATGCGCGAGCACGTGCAAGAAAGAAATGCACACTAGTAGCATTACCTGAGACTCCTAACAACAGACTCCGTAGCAATTGCTTCCTCCAATGCTTCAGCTGCAGCAGTTGAAGCAAGAGCCCTCCTTTGCATAGCCTCCTGCATTTAGTCATCATGTGAAAAAACTATTTTTTTTTTGTTCATGTAATGTAAGTGGCTAATTCAGAGATGACTTGGTCAATATTTAGAGTGTGTTTGTTTTTGCACTTTTGCTTCCATTACCCAATCACTGTCACAAGGTTGCCTAATTGCCAATAATCTGATAAATACATTGCTGCTATTGCCATGGCAAACGAAATTTCTGCTTCATTAATGGATGAAACAAATAATCCATCCTAAATGCTATTCTTACCTTTCCAAACTTTGCAAGTTCTGAAGAGACCGCATCTAATGGAACACTACCATCAGTCCATTTCTTCTCATGTACAACGAATCCAAGAGCTGCACAGGTTGGATTCTTATTATCTAGACACCCTTCCGGTGAACTGGGTTTTGTTTTCTCATAACTCGAAGTCTCATCTTGATTTGATTGTCGGCTGTTTGCGTCACTTAGACGTCTAGACAGGGCAGCCTGGGAAACAACCAACGCAAGGTCAGACCTAAACCTAAAATGAAATAAATCAATCTATCTTCACATCGAAAACATAGAACAGAAGGCAGTGCAAAAGCATAAGGTGTAAGTAGTTAAAGGGAGTTGACGGACCAAGAGTATATGGGAAAATATATTCCATATAGCAAATACGAATTCAGAAGTATATTATTGATTGAACTGGGAGAATAGCCACTGAACTAGGCCTGAGCAGCTACCATTCATAGAGCATCAAAATAATGCTTCCCCACGTTTGAATCCTAAAATTAAATGAAATAGTTGTATTGGGGGACATTCTGCTACCAAAGCCACCGTTTTTTCAGGAATGCTGGTTGCAATTTCAAGAAAATATCATCTTGTGAAGTCAGATTCTGGACTGAGAAAAGCCTCAGCATTGCCTCTCTGAATGAACTAAAAACAACCAATTTTGGAAGTAAAAGCTCAGTAATACTAGCAAGACTGCAAAGGCATGTAATCAAACTCACAGAGTATGACAACTGAAATGGGTAATAGGCATCATTGAAAAGAAGTCTCTTCAACATAGGCTTCTTACGAAGCGTTGAAAAAGTAAGATAGGAAATTACCTGAGTCCGCAAAATCGCTTGCAGATCCGGTTTCTTCTTGGCTTCACCCTTCTCTTTCATCTCCCCTGAACCCACCGCAGCTGGTATCTCATCCCAATTCTTCCTACTACTCTTTGCAGACCCAACAAGCGCCTCTGAAACTTTTGAAATCCCAGCGACAATATTTGCAATCTTCTTCTTTCCAACAGAGTCCGAGACAGCAGGTGAAAGCTTCACTCCAGAAAGCCTCTTCCCTGGAGAAATCGAAGCCCTTCGAGCATTGGGAGAAGGCTGCTTCCTCCCACTCGGAGATGGCTGCCTGTACCTGGATGGAACAATAATTGCTGGCTCCCTTGCAACTTTCCTGTTTTCCTCCTTGGCAGCCAGCAAGCTCGGAACCATACATTTGGACGGCACTGGAGATGCTGATCTCTTCCCTTTGGCCGCAGGAGAAGGATCCCTCTCCACCAAAGCGGCATTTTTCTTCCCAACCGAAACAGATCTCTTAGCAGTAGCTGGAGATGAAAATCTCTTAGCAGTAGCCGGAGATGAAAATCTCTTAGCAGTAGCAGTTTCATCCACCATCACATTATCTCGAGGTGCAAGCGCTTGTCTGGTAACTTTAGCCGTCACTTCGCCTTTCTTATTATGATCATTTCTTGGAAATTCGTCGAATTTTTTGTTGTTGGATAAGTAGACGGCAATTGGATCCACAGAGTATTCGGAGTCGGCGACAGGTTGAATCACAAACTCTTTCTTGGAAGCTGAGATTCGGGCAATGAGAGGTTCTGGAGTACCGACAAAGGAGTGGCGGCCAGCGATAGGGCGGATTCCAGAAACCCTAGGGACAGGAGAATCGAAATCGAAGCGATCTATATAAACAAATTGGCCTAGCTGAAGGCGATTCGTGAGGATAAGGTCGGTATCGCGTTCGGAGAGGGAGACGTAGGTGGAGTTGAGAGAGTCGGAAAGTTGGACGTAAAAGCCTTGGTTAGGCCAGAGATCGGAGCCGGCGAGAGCAGGGACGATGCCGATTACTTGGAGAAGAGGGGATCGGTGGTCGCCGGTGACGCGGGCAGCGGAGTTCATTGATTGGAGGAGTTTTAAGAGGATTCCCGGAGCTAGAGAAGCCATTTTGGGAGAGGGTGAAGCTGTAAGGTAAGAGTAAAAGAAGTAATTAAGGAGGAGGAGGAGGAGGAGGAGGAGGACAAGCTACAAAGTGATTTTTGGCCGTTATGTAAATTCAAATTCAAATGCCCGCTCTAATATTTTAGTATTTTAGTTTTTGAATTCTGGTGGACGGATAGACTAACGAGACAGTCAAGTCAGGCGTTAAAGCTGCCGTTATCTTATGTGCTTGCCCTTGTAGTTAATGCAACGATTCTTGCTTGGTACCAAGTTTTATGTATATATAAACAAAGAATATAAAATTGATTAATATAGTTAAGTTCTGTTTTTGTCATGTCATATTAATTCTTTTTCATGAAGATATTTGATGTGTTTATTTTTAATTCTGATAAATATTAATTGAATTATTCTGTAAAATGATATCGATTATTATAATAAGTGATTTACACAATATTTATTGGTAAGGTACACTAATAATTTCTGTAAATTACTTATCTAATCTAATTTTTTTTATTAACATGAGTGTTCACCGTTAACGGCTATGTAAGTTTCCAGTGGTCATCATATTAGCAACCACAGAGCTGGAACTTGAGACCATAAAGAGAGCAAACCATTTGGTCTCAAGTTCTTACCATTGGGCTACATGCTAGATGATTTACTTATCTAATTTAATTTAAAGTTTAACATCGTGGTAGTTATTATTTTTTAAAATGTTTTTCACTTGAAAATAAATAAAATAATATATATTTTTATTTTTTAAAATTTATTTTTAATATCAACACGATATAAAAACATAAAAAGAATTAATTATATCTTCATGGCTTAACATTTTCAAAATATGTCCCTAGCATTTTGATATATATTTGATTGATAGCCTTTTTGATATTTTACTAGCTCTTGGTTGTATTTTATAATAAAAAAAATAAATATAAAAGAAAAAAATATGCTTAGTCAAAGAAATGTAATTTTTTTTTGTTTTTTAGAATAGCAAAAGATATATATAATGAGATCCAAATCAATTGTTAAAGGAAAACTTGTAGAGAGATAAGAAAAAAATATGGCAAAATCACAAGGGTGTCATTTCATTTTATTAGTTATGAAAGTAAATTAAAATAAAGCTATCTCCATTATGCCCTTGTGATTCCACTATGTTATTTTTAAAATCTATTTTTATTTAATTTAATAGAGATTAAAGTAAATATTTAAAAGAATTCTAACAATTTAATTCTGGAAAAATAATATTTCTTTTGTCAAGATTCGTTTTTCTTATTCATGTATTTATTTTTTGTTTTTGACAAAAACATATCTTTTCATCAATATTATGTTTTTTTTTAATAAAGACTTAAAGACAATTAAAATAAATATTCATAAAAATCCGATGAATTAAATTAGAGAGGAAACAAATATTTTTTAATTAAATACTCCATCCTTATTTGTGTATTCCATCCTTATTTGTGTATTTCTTTTTTGTTTTGATAAAAAAAAAAAAACATGTTTCTCTTTACTAGAAGCATGATTTTTCAAACAAAAACTTATTATGATCAAAAAACAAGTTTCAATTCAAAAACAATGTGAAAAGATAATTAATTTAAGAAACTATATAAAAAATTTATAATAAAAAAATAAAATATATATTTTATTATTATCAGATATTTAGGGGTAATTTAAAAAAAAACATTACATATTAGGTTCATATATAATCATTCATAAAGTAATTACTAATATTACTATAAAAATCTCTAATCTGATTTAAAAATTTTGGAATGATAGGATGATTTTTTAAATATCATTTTAATAATTTTATTTAAAGAAAAATTATTCTAAATATAAATAATTAAATAAAAAAATAAAGGGCCAAAATAATCCAAGCCTAAACGTGCCTAGATTTGCAAAGCCAAGCTGAGATGGCTAGCCTTAAAAAAAATAAGGTGTTCCTAGGCCTAACAAGTCAAGCCCACCATCTAGCTTATAAAAAAGTCAATGTCATCTATCTGGGTAGATGGCATGTCACCCACTACAACTAATTCCGACCATCGAAAATAAATGTTCAAGTTATCAGAACTCTTTAAAACTTAAATTTTAACATATTTTCATATAAAAACACCAAAATAATATCTTAATTATCTCAATAACCTTATTTATAACTCGAAGACACCCTTTAATCAGTCTAAAATTTCAAAATCAAATTGAATAACAAATTTTGTGAGCCTTGATCTACCTTTTAACATAATTAAATGTCTAAATCATTTCTATTGAACTTGTGTTTTCAAGATGAGCTCATTGACACCAACAATGCTAACCTTTTTTATATTTGGAATGTAGCCAAATAAAATTCTTCTTTTTTTTTTTTTAGGCCACCTTCTCCTCTCAACTTTTATGAAGTAAAATGTGAGTAAATACAATTTTAGCATTGAAATGTTAGCACAAAAAACTATAGGAACCAAAGATGTAAGAATAAAAACTTATAGGGATCAAAACATTTCCATACCTATTGAATAATGAAAATAGCATTGTAGAATGTAGAGGAACAATGCAATCCACAATAACTTCTTTTTTTTTTGTTGCTATTTTCTCATCTTAAAAGTAAAATGTGAGTAAATAAATTTTTAGCATTGAAATGTTAATACCAAAAACTATAGAGAGACCGAAGATATAAAAATAAAAAACTTATAGGGACAAAAACATTTTGATACCTACTGATAATTATCTTCTTTCTCGGTGAGCAATGAAATGGCTACAATAAAATGCCTATCTTTTAGTTTGCCTTCATATAGTTAATGGTGAATAGTACAGCGGCTCGAAAGCCACGTTAGTGCAAGAAAAAAAAATCTCAAGTCATTAACACCAAATCCCATAATATAAAAATACACCAATAATTCTAAGGGGATATCTTAACTGATCAGACTTTGAATTTACTCTCCAAAGATCACCAGTTCAAATGCCACAAACATCAAGGCCATCGGAGGCTTACATGGTCGTTAACTTCAGGGCCTCAGGGGATTAGTTGAGGTGCGCGTAAGCTGACCTGAACATCCATGGTTAACAAAATTTTTTTTTAAAATAAACCAATTAGAAAAAGCCATGTGGTGATGCCAAATTACTTAATAACCCTTCAAACCCTTACAAATCGAGGTTTTTACTCAATTGATTTGACCAATATCATAGAGAGAGAGAGAGAGAGAGAGAGAGAGAGAGAATGACGTAGGCTTGTCTATGCTTCAGGCTTTTTTCAATTAAAAATAAACTGAAAAAAAAACTCTAGAATGACTAATTTAGGGCTTTACACACACTACCTTCTTAGAGCATTTTCAATGGGAGAGCAAAAAAATAATAAATTTTTAGTTTTTTTTCTTGATTTTGCAGCTTCAATGAAAGAGCCAAAATGATTTTTATGTAAAAAAAAGTCATTCCTACGTATTTATCAAAATAGCCAAAACATTATTTCATCACTTAAACTTTTCTCAAAAAGCTAAAAGTACTAATATTAAATATATTAAAATACAAATGAGTTATTAAAATATTTTTTTTCATTAGAGTGCACATAAAAAAAACCATATGTACACTATTCAAAAAGTTATATCAACAATTTAGCTTTTCTAAATGGTTTTTATCATTAAAGATACTCTTACACAGTTAAAACCATAGTTATCATACCCAACTTGAGAGTTGACCCGACCGAGAAGTCGAGTTTGGGGTTATATGGGTTGACCCGGGTCAATCCAGAAAAATAAATAAAAAAATTTAAAATTTTAATATTTCATATAAAAAAATTAAGTAATAATTCATGTGAATATAGACTATACATGTTATAAATAATGAAATTTAAAAGATTATTTCAAAAGGTTTTTTATCCCACATTAAAAAACATAACTTTTTTCTTGTGAACATAAAATATATATACTAAAGAGCTTCAAATCCCACATTGAAAAAATAAAATATTATTCTAATATTTATATAGTGAACTTTAAAAAGGGTTAATAACCAACTAAAAAATATAAAAAAGAGAGGCCTCTAGCTAGGAGAAAAAACACATTTTAAAAAAAAAAAACGGGTCTCAACTAGGTTTTGCCAGGTAATGGGTCAACCGGGTTTTGTCGGGTTTTTGCTTATCCCGGTCTTTTGCCTTACCTAAACCGGTCTAGCCACCAGGTTCTGAGTCAACCCGTCAAGCCAGCCTGAATTTAATAACTATGGTTAAAACATACGAGGACGAACCAACTTAAACCTTTAAAGAACAATTCTCTCTCTCTCTTCCTCATTGTTGTCACCCCGATTCAATTACACATCGCCTTCTTAAAGACTCATCAGCCCATAATCATCGTCCATCTTGGACGATTCTAATGCCACCAGACCAACCCCATACCAACATCATCAAAAGTATTGCTTACTCCTTTACAAACATTTACTCCTTTTGCTTTTAATATCTTCAATCTTGTTCAATTTAGTCCATGTTTTTCTAGTATTTAAGTCCCTGATCTTATAATTGAGGTAATTAAATATTTTATTCTTAAACTTTCAATTCAAATTTCAACTTTATTTTGTGTTGCATGGATCTATATATTGCTTAAATATTTTGTTATTCCTTGCATGAATTGTGTGAAGTTTTGGTGATTTTTCTATATTAAATTAATATGATTTGACCTAATCGAATAAAATTGGTTTTAGAGATCTTAATTTATTTTTATATGTTAAAAAGCATTCGCGTGCTTGAAAAATGGGACATGATATTTAGGTTTTTTTTTTTAATTATTAGGTTGTGCTACACTGTGGATCAGATCAATTTTTTTTAACATAAAAAATATTTAGGCGTTGCTAATGTTTTTTCTAGTAGATTTTTTAAAACCTTATGAGAATTAACCTAATGTGATCTGATCAACTTGGAGGGTTTAAAAACAACTCGAATGACCGATAAAAACTTAGTTTGACTCAAAAAAAATATTCAAGATGATATTTTTTTTATAAATATTGAAATGATAATATATTGAATCGATTTGGGTCAATTTGGGTTAACTTACCAATCCACTTGCAAGATCATGAGACAATGATAACCCATAGAAAGAAAATCAAAACAAAATATCAAATCTGGTTTCTAATAAATCTAATATTTAAGGATGAGATTAAAAAAAAATCATTTTAAAAAAAGAAAAAAAAAATTACTCGAGTCAACACGAGTTAACCTGCCAAACCTGCGACACGAGTCATGAGACCGGGATAATTCAATAGAAAACAAATTAAAACATATTATAAAGCCTAATTCCTAATTAACCCAATGTTGAAAGATGAAATTGAAAAAATATTCGATTAAAAAAGGACTCGAGTCAACCCAGGTTAACTTGTCAAACCCGTGACCTGAGTCATGAGACGAAAATAACCTCATAGAAAACAATTCAAAACAAATCACGAAACTTAATTCTCAATAAAATCAATATTTAAGGATGAAAATGAAAAAAAATCAATTAGAAAAAAAAAACTCGAGTCAAATCGTCAAACTCGCGATATATGTTATAAAATCAAGATAACCTCATAAAAAATAAATTGAAAAAAATTTCAATCCTTAATAAAACTAATATTAAAGGATTAAAGTGAAATTAAAAAAAATAAAGAAGAAAAACAAAACATCATTATAGTAAATAGTATTTTGTATGGAGAGGTAGAATGAAATCCCTTGTGCTTTTCATTTCTTGTGTGTTTATAAATAAAAGGGTGATTGAGATATTATTATAATATGATTTTATTTTTCATATAAAAATAAACCATCAAACAAAAAGTCAAGGATCACGTGGAGGCAAACCGACAATTTATGCTTCTCAAATTAATAAGCCATTAAATAAAAAGTAAGGATAACCAACTAGTCATATTCTAATTTATGAGCCTTTTCACATCTAGTATCTTAAATTAATTATTTTGTAGGGTTTTCTATATTATTGTTGTTATTGTGTTGTTGTTATCTCATATTTAGGACCTAGGCCAATATTGTAGGTTTTTCTTTCTTTCTATATTATTGTTATTTAAGTTGGATTTGATTTATCTCTTTTACATTTTTTTTTATTTTTTTATGACACTAGCATTTTCATCCTACAAATCCCATCTAGAGTTTGAAAATGGACCCCAAGTTTCTATTGACGTGCTAGGTGGCTATGTACAAAAACAAACCTATGTATTAGGATTTTTTTTTTTTGATGCAATTGAGTTTTTTTATTATTTTATTTGATATGTTGATTTGGACCTAAAATTTAAATTTATTATTAGACTACAATGGCTCTAATTTTGATGGGAGATTAAACTTCTTTTTTTAAACCGGAATAGTTTTTACTTAGAAATGCATCAAAATGATATTTTTTTTTATTTTTTAAAAATCATTTTTAAATCCGAAAACATAAAAAAAATTAATTTTTAATAAAAAAAATAATTTTTTTAGAATCACGGGTTAGCACACATTTCCAAACGGAGCCTAGTCTTCAGATCATCTCATGTAGAAATAAATGGTAAGCTTACTATGACATAGGATAACCTTAAAAGTTAAAACCTTAAAACCAGTGTAAGATTTTTCTTAGTTTTCACTTCAAGAAAAATTGAGTTGCAATTTACTTTTTATGACTTTTCATGATCTTCTATAATAATAATAATAATAATAATAATAATAATAATAAAGAAGCTTTCTTCAAGCACTGAAGCTTTGCCAAAACCCTCTCAAGCTTGCAAGCAAGCCTTCATCATCTCCAGGTAACGAAACTCTATCGGAATCACGATGCACAACGCCCTATTATTACTCTTACAATAATTATCATTAACCAGAAGGATTTTTGGAATAAATTAACAAGGTTTGAAGTCAAAAGTCAAAAATGGGTAGGCCCCCTTGACCTGATTTCATAGTACAAATATACATACATGCTTTGCATTCGTAATTTCAAGGGCAAGAATACACATAACGCACCGCGAGCAGGAAAATGAAAGGGAAATATACGTTTCAAGTGCATTTTTCTTGTATACCCTTACGCCACAAAAAACACAAAAAACATGAGGAATACAACAAGTACAAGGAATATTTTCATCATCAGCCATCGGTTGGATGAAATACTGTTAAGATACCTGACTAGTTGGCCCTGCGCACCTTCTACATTTGACAGTGTCTCCTCCATGTTCTCGTCAATCCTGTGCCAGCAGGTGCCATAAGGTGAGTTGAAATAAAAGGAGATAAATTTAAACAATTTCTTTGGTCTTTTTTCGCTTTTAGTAAGGCCTTTTTTATGATTTTGTAGATTTGTTCTTTTTTTTTGTACTGGTGAATTTTGATCCTTTCAAGCTGCTAATCCCAATCATATCATGCAATGGCAGATAGTAGCAGCCAACATGACAATCATCTTTAAGAAAAGGACAGCCATGTCTAGGACTTAGTGACACACAAACTGTTCCCAATAGGAGGAGCTGAAAAGTACTACAACTGTCCAGATAATCCTCATGCATATATGTATGCAAATATTGAAACGCATTTGCTTAATCAAAGCTTCATTTCTAGCGATGGAAACCATAACATATAACAAACCTTATTGCAAGCTCTCCTTGCTGTGAAACCATAGTAGCTAGTTGAGTAAAGATGTTGCTCAGCTCATGGATTGTTGACTCCACATTACGAAGTGCTTCAGCTCTGCTCTGCATGTAACTGTCTTGTAGTGGAACCATTTGCTGCTGCTGCTGCAAAAGTGGCTGGGACTCTACATCTGTCTGCTTGCTGCAAAGGAAAAGGCGGATGATTTCAGTGGGAAAATAGACACTCTTGTCTCTTGACCCCAAAATCTCATGTATCAGAATCACAATCATCCCATGCCCAAAAAATTTCACATCAAAATTGGAAGGAAATTTCATGAATTAGCGCATAAGGAAAAAGGAAAGGAGGTTAAAGGTTGTTCCTACCACAACTTCCTAATAGGACACCTCTTAATAGCAACAAATTCTGTAACTTGTACCTGGTAAATAACTGGGATGAGGATACAGAACCATTGGCCCATGGAGGGGGAGGAGCCTGTGATGCATTAGCAGCTGTCCTGGAAGCAAGTGGACGCTGGCGAACAAAGGGATTTGAGGAGTCTTTTGAAGCAGTGGAAGAAAACAACTGCCTTCGATTGTCATGAACCTTTAGATTCTGTACATAAACAGAGAATTCAAAACATAAACAATAAATCACAATAGCAATAATCCAATTACAGAATATTGAGCTGCCTCTTGTGTTAAATAACAAATTTCAAATTACCTCTGTCCGCATTGTGAGGACTTCTTTAAACTCCTTTGTAGCAGTCATCAAACGATTCTTTAGGTTATCCACAACTGTGGTTGAATGAGTTGTAGTATCACTTGAGATGTTTCCACTTTCATTCTGGGAGCTGCAAAGGAGTTGGAGGTCTACTACAGCTGAATTAAGCACAGTAATATCTTGTTTTATTACTGCTGTCAACTCTTGGATCTCCAGAGTTGGATCATCAAACACCGATGTTCTTTTTGCCACTGATCAAAACATACAATAAATATCAATGCCAAACATTTTTTGAATTCTCTAGATTATTACAAGTCAATTCCAGCCTCAAAATGGCTAAATTGTTTTCAACAGTAATCTAAAAAAAAAATAATGTCTAGGAAATTTTTTTTTCAGATCCAAGCAATGGAATGACCAAAGGCTATAATCATAAATTTCAATAAAAGTGGCACAATCAAGGGATTCATTTGTAGCATTCCTGGTGTAAAAAGATATCAACCAAAGAAAGGAAAAATGAACAGACAATGTACAGTTAAATCAACACACTTCCATTTCAATGGCTTTGGTTTCTAAAATTTCTTGCAGCTAACCTTCAAGGTAATGAGGTCTAAGTATCATATTTGATCAGTAGTTTGGAACCCTTATGAAAATTTTGTGCATGCAACACCCTACACTTCCAGGAGGTATACAGCTCTCCAAGCAAAGCTGATAGCCCATGGTTCTCCCAGTCAGAATAATGATCTATTAATTCAAAATCAAAGAACTTAACTTCACTTATTTATGGACATTTACAACGTTATATGAGAAACAGAGGAACATCAGACCACCAATAAGTGGTGAAACTCTAATAGTTGCAACCCTACCGATCAGTCTACAGGTACTAGTTATTTCCAGGATCTGTTTTTGATGAGACAAAAATTCATCAAAATAAGGATTAAGGAGGAAATAAGAATGAAAAAAAAATACAAAGTCACTGCAACAGAGGAATTCAATATCATTGGCAATCCACTACAGACTCCTGAAAAAGCCCTCAAAGCAAAACACCACAAGGATGACAAAAAAATGTGTCTTCTCACAATAAATGCTTCCAGAGAGTAATTCTTGGAGATTTTCAAATTCCATTATATCCACAAATACTCCAAACAGTTCAGTTTCCAAGCACCGGTAATCATTGATACAAAGTCACCTCCAGAAACTTCATTGAAACAAAAATTAAAGAAGAGACAGACTGATAAAAGATGAGGATAAAGATGACAATACTTACCTAATTAGCCTAAATTAAATAACCTGAAGCTCATGCACGCAAAATATGAAGAATATGAGAGTTCTCACTCAGTATCAGTATAACATAATTGTCCTTCCCATTATATTCACCTTCATTTACTTCACACCCCCATAGATTGAAAACCTTTAAAATATGCCATATAAGTAATTTGAACCTAGCAGTTGACCAAAGTGGATAGAGCAACTGATCAGCTAAGGCCCTCTGGTTCGGTCTGACTTGCCACAAAATCCCTGTACCTCTTCTATAATTTTTTGTGGAAGATTCATTTGGAACATTTTCAAAGCAGAACATTTAATTTATTGATTACATTTTCCAAATTATAATACAATTATCTTACTCTTTGACCATGAATCATAAATGAAATTATTTGTTACAACATGCTAGTAATAATTCTAAATCACATTTGACATTTCTTTTCTTGTCCAAAAAAAGATTTTGTGCATGTAAAGGACTAAGAATTGAAAAAATTACACAGATGGTATCATTGAAAGATATAAATTAAAAAAAAAAAAAAAGATAAAAGCAGACACCATGTTAGAAGCAGTTTTCAATTTTTCTGAACGTATGCCAAGTAAAACCCCTCAAATGTCCCATTAACAAAGTTCCAAAAAGAAACGAGAAGGAACACTATCCTATGATTAAAAAAATAAAATAAAATAATGTTATAATAATTACATTGACAAGAACTTATCCTTAAAAATTATTTATGGACAAACACCAAGGGAGTGCAAGCAAACAAGTGACAGGCCAAAACTCATCATTTGCATCAAGAACAAATCTCCATCTCCAACCCTCTTTGATCCATAATAAACTAATTGTAAAAGTCAACTAATTCCAACACGTCCTACGCATTTTAGCAATGTTGTGTTTTAAGAATGCATCTTTACTGAATCGTTGCCATTTCCATAACACTATATTACTCACTTCAATTATCAATTATCAATCTTGAAACTCACATAATCAAGTACGAAATACAATCAAGTAACTCACGTTTTGCGAGCTTTGCCAGCTTTTGCGATGTCTGGTGGATCCCAAGCCCAATCTTGGATGCTCTTTTATTAAATTCGGATTGAATCGCCACAGCAGATCGCGTGGCATCGGCCTTGGTGCTGCTACCACTGCTGGAAGATGCCACATTGTTCGCCGATGAGAACGATTTCTTTAACCTCTCTGCTACACTCAAAAACTCTTGTGTCCGATCCCTATACGATGTTTTTACCGGCGGCATCATCATCTTCGTCCTCTATTTTCTTTCGTTGTTTTTTTTTACAAAATAATAGTAATAATAATAATATGAATTAAATCCTATTTATAAAAAGGGGCATGCCCGATCTCCAAACCCTAAACTGAGGATTGGATTGCCAGTGGAACGGTAAGAGAAGACAAAGTAGGACAGAATTGTAAATAGGGTTTAGGATAGAATTGAGGAAAAGGAAAGGAGAGAGAGATTGTTTGCTCAATTGGGAGAGGAGAGGAGAGGAGAGGAGATCTAAAATCTAGATCTACCTGATGAATTGTTTTGCTGTACAATTTGGGTCTAAAATTAAGACGCCCAATTTTCAAATCCGACTACAAAAAATAATTGAATTTCAACGACATTTGACGGCATCGTTCAGAATTCGCTAAATTCTTAATAGCTAAGGAATGATTTTTCTTCGAATAAAAATAAAATTAGATTTTTCTTAGTTAATTTTATGTTTTTTATTTTTATTTTCTTATTCTATGTTATTATATTATTTTCTATTTTATTTGTATAAGAGTTTTTTTTAGAAATTAGATGTTTTTTTAATTATTTTTTATTTTATTTTCTTATTATGTAATAATATGTTTTCTACTTTTATTTTTATTTGAAGAGAATATTTTTCTCATTTTATTTATTATTTATTTTTATTATTATTATTAGAATTTTTTATTTTCTATATGATTGATTGTAATAGTTTTTTGGTAAGTGAGATATGAATGAATAAGAATTAAATATTTTATGTGTCTTCAAATAGTTATAGTAGTGCTCTTGATCTTTGAAGTTTTTTACTTATAATAAATTTTGCTATCCTTTTCTTCTTACTGCGTTAATTAGAATCAAAACCTAATGATTTTGTATGCATAAGTTAATGTGTGTTGTTGAATAACCATGGTTAGAAAAAGTTGCAGGAAAAGACATTCGTATATAGGAGAAGATGATGAGGTTCCTCTTAGAAAAAAAAATGTCTAGAAACTAATCTGTTGTTTTCGTATGCATCGGTTGTTGTTATTAGAAATCCTGCTAGTGGGATCTATAATGGGGTTCCTTGCATAAAAGTGTTGTGTTAGAGATTCATAATGGGATAACCCGCACAAAGATGTTGTGTTAGGGACCAATGACGGGAAAGCCCACACATAGAAGGATGTTCATGGTGAAGAAGAGTTTTTGATTGAGGTTTGAACTCGAGGACGAATTCCTTTTAATTTGAGGAGATTGATGCAAGAATTATTTTTTAGAAAATATATATTTTTATTTGTTAATTTTATGTTTTTCTATTTTTATTTTTCTACTTTGTATTATTATGTTTTTCAAGTTTTATTGTTATTTGAAGAATTTTTTTTTCTTGTTTAGTATTATTAGGGTTTTTTTTTATATGAAGGGTTGTAATAGTTTTTTAAATCAACCTTTAATAATGTTCCTAAATATAATCAGAATGCCAAAATAAAACCAAATGTTATAGTAATAATGGGTTTCGCGCAACGCGCGTTTATCACGTGCCGCCACAGACAACAACACATGGAATGACACTTTAGAGTCCTGGATCGAGCACGACACAATAAATTGGGTAGCTTCCCCTTTTCTTTTTGTGCTTGTGCCTTTGATGAGAATCAATATTACCTGCAAAAATAAAAAAACATCCATACAACAAAATCGATCTAATTCCCTCATATCTTCACAAATTTGCTGTTGTTTTGGGAGAGACAAATGACAGCTTGTGAGTTGGAGTAGGAAGAGTTGCTGGTTGTGAGACACACGATGTTTGTTAAGGGTTGGTGTGACTCACGGTGCTGGTGTAGACTAACTATTGTGAAGGTCGGTTCAGCTGAAACAATTAAGTGAATAAAGGTGTTGTTGTGAGAGAAATGTTATGGGTTTCACATGATGATGGGCCAACCGCAAATGATGTGTTTAGAGGCTATTAATGATTGTCCTGGATTATGGGTTTGCGATGTGGGGGGAGAGAGAGAGAGAGACGTGGGTTTACTGTTAATGAAAGCTTTAGTTTTTGGAGAGGAAGGTGGAGATAGTTGTTGTGAGGTTGGTTGGCAATTGAAGGGAAGAGTTGGATCTACCATGAGTGTGCTGGCATTCATGTGCTGGAATCAATGAATTGGTATGGTGGGTGGTTGGTGATTTTTTTCTTCTTTTGTTTTTAAAGAGACAGTGATGGAAGAAAGAAAATGAGGGAGATGAGGAAGTGATTTTGGCCAAATCCTCTATGGAAAATTTTTGGGTTATGTATGGGAGTTCTGGATTTTTTCTTTGTTTTTTTTTTTTATTCTTTAGATCTGTTCTTAAAGTAGAATTTTTTAATCTCCCATAATGTAGAGATTTTGACCCTCTCCCCCACTTTTTCTTTGCATTGATATCTATATTTATAATACAACAGTCATAGAGTATATAAAATTCAAAGTCCAAAACAAACTCATTATATTTTTTGAAATTTAAACTAGATTAGAGTTTAAAGTCAATTTTAAAAATAAATAACTAAGATATCATGATCATCTTTCTCAAACTGAAGATTGAGAGAGAAGGATAAAAACACATTATAGTCCCTAGTTTTTTCACAAGTTGACAAATCATTCTTTTAATCAAAATTAGTCCTTGATTTTTTAATTTCAAATTTAACACCCCTTAAAAATTATTATAAAAGCAAATGAGGTTAAAATTAGGTTATAACAGTTGCTCCTTCTTTACAACGTGTACAATATAAAGTCTTGTAAAAGACTTTATATAGAAAGCTTGTAAAGAAAAAAAAACAAAAGATATGAAAGTGATTTTTTTACCTTGCAAAACTTCAAAACTAGTTATTCGAGAAGCGACCTTCTTCGAGAAATACTAAAATTTTAAAATTAGCCGCTTAAGAGGCGAGTCACTTTGTTAGTGAAAAATGTAAAGTTTTTTTTTTAAAAAGTGGTCTAATTATTTGGGGTGACTTGCATGTTGTGTGAAAAATATAAAGATTTTTCAAAAAGTGATCTACTTGTTCTAAAAAACTTGCTTGTTGTATGAAAAATTCTGAGATTTTTTCAAAAGTGATCTAATTATTCAAGGTGACATGTGTGTTGGTAAAAAATACAGAGATTTTTCGAAAGTGATCTAATTATTCTAGGTGACCTACCTGTTGTTGAAAAATTCAGAGATTTTTTAAAAGTGATCTAATTGTTCTAGGCAACCTGCCTATTGGTGTGAAAAACAAAAAAAAAGTATTAAAAAATGATCTAATTATTTCAAGCAACCTACTCGTTATGTGAAAAATACAAAGATTTTTCAAGTTGGTCTAATTCTCATAAGTGACCTATCAAGGTGAAAAATATAAAGATTTCTCAGGATTGATCTCATTTTTCTAAGGGACCTACTCATTTATGAAAAATATGAAAGTTTTTTAACATTGATCTCATTGTAATAGGTGACCTATCCACTAATAGAAAAATACAAAGATTTTTTTGGTTAGTCTAATTTTCATGGGCGACCTGCCTAGGTGAAAAACATAAGGATTTCTAAAGTGAAATATTTTTAGAAGTATTTTCAAATTTGGCCATTTTGAGGGGGCTTGCCTTTTGATGGATCCCATCAGAGATTTTTCTTGTAAATTTTTGCAAAACACATTATTTAATGCTTTTAAGTTAGATGATATGCATGTATCTTTACCTAATTTAAAATATAGCTCCTCATTTCTTCTCAATCTCTTTGTTGCTTGGTTGGTGAGGTCTTGCTATATTTGATTTGAGTCCTCTTGATCGTTTGACTTCTAACCCACTTGAGTTTGCCCATATAAGTATTTTTCCAGAATATTTTCAATTTTACACAACTTAGCCTTTATGGTGCCCATCGCGACCCATTTCTTGCTGGGAATTCTCTATCTTGTTAATTAATTTAAGAGGATTATTCATTACTTCCTTGTCTCATTGCTAAAAACATTTAGTGTCACTTGTTGTTTTGAAAGATTCAAACTTCCTCTTGTAAACCACAATGCCCCCTTATCTCACTGCCCGAAGCATTCTCTTTTCACCATTACCTTGAAGGGATTAAATTGTCTTTTAAATACAACATTACCCTCTTGTTTTGACCATTACCCCTAAGTGTGCTTTGTTAATGAATCAGACAAATAATGACTTTAAGAAACCCCTATTTCCTTTTGGCTTGGTTTCAATGAAGAAATATTTATCTAGAATGAATTTTGAAATCTTGATCTTGCATTTTAACAACAAAAATTGTTTCGATGTGAGTTTAAGACAATTTGCTTTTGAAATCTTGCAACTCCTTGGGAATTTTTTGGAAAATGGATGATTTGTTTTTATTTCGCTGAGATTGAAATTAGTGAAGGTATATGATGAGATGACCTTCTGCTTTTGTAGGTTTCAAAGCAAGAGGTTCAATTAAAAACTCAAGGTTTTGTTTGAGAGAGATTTATCTCTTTTTTAGTATTCATTTTACTAGCATAAATAATAGCGAGTAACTTGTTCATGATGTTATGACTCTTATTAAAAAGTCTTTTGCATTTTAAGAGCACCATTTATTGGTTCAGGTTGCTTGATTGGAAATGACTTTTAAAGGCACATAATGTAGGCTATAACTCTTGGCTATGAAAGAAAGGGATTCATAAAGCTCAAAAAGTGTGTCAAGGTTTCAAAGACTCAGGATCACTATCACTAACTTGACTCATTGTGTCTTTCAATCCTTTTCTTTTGCCGGTTTTCTTTGATTTGTTCTTTTTAACTATCACTTTTGCTTTTGATTTGGGCATGCCTTTTAGCATTTGAGTTTCTTGGGTTCTTTTGCTTTTTGGATTTCTCATAGTTTTTTTTATCAATTATCGAACATTGAAATGTCATTTGCCCCTATTATGGGAATGTGATCCTAGTTAGAATTTTTTTATGAAAGAAGATTTGTTTAGGCTTAAAAGGGGACCACAAAGAATATATTCATTTTAGAATGTAACAGGGATAACAAAGATGATATTTTCTCATTTCAAACACAAACAGTTAAAACTAATAAACTTTAATCTCGTCCAGTGTAATGGTTTGGACTTTGCAAGGAGCTACATTTCATGAATCCAATAAATCCACTACATACCATTTTGCATCCATCTAAAATATGGCTCAAGAAATATGGTGTGAGAATGACTGCTTATTTTTCAACTAATATATCAACGAGGAAGTTGCTTGATTAGTTGATCATCCTATAAATAGAATGTTAAAATATTGTTTTAAATAATCATCGAATTATTTCTTAAATCAAAAGCAAGTTTGATTTTTTAAATTTCCATTAGGAAAAGATTTTTGGTAAAAAAAATGAGTCGAGTCTATGAGATTATGCAAGGCTGCAAAGGCAGGTTATTATAGGAATTCTCTTTCAGGATTTGTAAAAATGAATAATGTTTGATTGTAAATCAAAGAAAAAGACACAATTGAAGGAACAACTCATTATTTCATTGAAACTTTAGAAAAGAGACTTAACAACAAAAATCTTATGCCAACATATTGGGTCATGATTGCTAATAAGGTAAAACACAGTAACTAAACAAAACACATAACAAGTCAAATCACTTAACAACCATTAATTGGACTTTCTAGAATCTTCCAATTATTTTGCTCCTATGAACTCATTAACAAGAGCATCTTTCTAATAGTAAGTTAGGGTCATATGTAGACCATTCTTGTCCCAATGACATTGTAGCTTTATTTTTAGGATGGTTGATTTCTAGGGGCCGATATAGACAAGTTAACTATATGAGGGGTAAGTGTTTTTGTTTTGGTTTTGTATCCACCTTCGATATTATAAACCTCGATTTCCTTCCTTTTTCCAGTAAAACCTTTCTCTTTAGTATAGTTTGTTCAATCTTCTCGGCTATAATAACCACGTCAATGAAAAGCTGTGAAGAAATTCCAATCAAGTATTCAAAGTATGAGACCTTAAAGGTGTTGAAAAATAAACCAATTATCTTTTTTCCAACAAATGACGATTCATTTATGCAACTATCTCATGCCACCTTTGAGTGTATTTCCTTATGGACTTCTTGTTGTTCATTTCCATAGTTTGCAAGCTTGATCTATCAGGGTTCATGTCCATATTGAACTTATACTGCCTAATAAAAATATTAACCAAATCCTTCCACCTTTTCACCTTGATATTGTCCAATTGCATATACCAAATGAGAGCAATATCACTCAAGTTGTCTTAAAAGAAATGAATTAATAGTTTTTCATCATGAACCACCTCAACTATTTTGTTGTTGTATGTTTTGAGAAAAGTTATAGGCCATTGAGTTTTGGTATATTTAAAAAATTTCAACACTTTAAATGTTTTTTGAATAGCAACATTGGGCACCAAACATATGTCAGCAGCTTTTACAAAATCATACCGACTAGTTCCCTCAATCGCTTTCATCCTTTCCTCTAGAGTAGCCAATTTTTCTAGGCCATTTTATTTCACTACCTTGTCTTTTTGAGATTCCTTCATTGTCAAGTCAATGACAGGGGGTATCCTCATGGGATATACAAGTTGAGTAGATAGGAAACATGCAGCCTGTTCAGATTCAGGTAACACTTTATTCGCCCCTAGATTCGGTGGATTGAAAGGAGTTACGGGCATAAATACAAACTGAGCTATGACTATTGGCTATACATATGTTGATTCTCCAGATTTATATCTCAAAGCCTGTTCGAGTAGACTAGTAAGCCTTATGACTTTTTCTTTAAGACTTTTCAACTCCTTTTGGTGTTGGGCTGAACTCTTTATTCTTTTTTCATTTATCTTCTTCTTAAGCGAGTGTTATACGTGTAACTTAATAGGGGACCTATATGTCAACCTACTAAATGAAAATCATGCAATTATACAAAGTAAATATAAGATGTAAAAGTGATGGTGTTATCAATAAGAAAAATACATATTAAATATAGACTCGTTCTTTATAGGGTGACAACGGTAGTAATTCATAGATTTTAGGAACCTGATGTTATTATTATACTAACGAGAGGATCTTTGTCCAGTTTTTCCTAAGTTCAAGCTTTTGATAGCCCTTTGGCTTCCAATTCAAGACAATTTCTTTTTGTTAACCGTAACAACTCAGACTTTTGTAAAATTCCTATAAGGCGGCCATTTGCCACTCAATTGGTCTTGAAATTCAAGATGTCCTATGTTGGGCTTGCTATAGTGAAATTACACAGGGTACAACCTAATAGGCTGCTTTTAGCCGTTAAGTGCATCAAGGGATATGTTACTATCTAGTTTCAAAGGGTCTCTTGCATACTTAGTGATTGTCCTTGAAAGGTCCATATAGGGCTTACAAGGAGAGTCAGGATAAAGGTCCTGAATAATATTAGATCGACATACCAACTACTTTTTAAGTAAATAATCAAGCGAGAGTTGGATGCTTTCATGAGTCTTGCCTAGGCTAAAACTATTGGAGTACCGTTACTTCCCTACCTATCCTAAAGTTTAGGGTGTGTGATCTCAAAAGTGATGCATGGTGATATAAGCATGAATGCATGCTAAAATAGTAAAAACAAGAAAATAAACAAACAGCACAACAAACAAGATATTAATAGAAAGACAAAAGGAAAATATGTTAAAAAAGATGACAATATTTTAGTGTAGTCAATCTTAACATAAGTCTCTAAGAGATGAAAAACTTATGTTTCTTTAATAGCTAGGAGATATAAATAAAGAGATGAAGTTTTGAATTTTAGAATAATAGTGGATATAAGAGTAATAACTTATGTTTCTAAATACTTTTCTCTTTCTATCACTTTTTTTTTTCTTTCCTAAACTTTATGCAATAACATGATGTTTGAGATAAAGTAGAAAACAAAGCAACTTATAACAAACAAAGGAGAATTTAAAGAGAAAAAAAGAGCATGAAAGAAAGTGGAATAAAAAATGAAAAAAAAAAACATAATCTAGATAAATGACGAAAGCAACCAAAATCATCATCACACACCTCCTAACAAACCAACCTAAGAAACAACCAAAGAGAACATGAGTCACAGATTAAAGTCAACCAACCAAAAACCACTTTGAAACGGGAATAACAATAATAAAAACCAAGAACGCAGAAGAGAAAGAACAAAAATACAAGTGATGAAAACCTATATTGTGAAACATAAAAACCCAAATAATAAAAACCAATAACTAAGGTAACAAACAATCTAGAGAAATAAAAAAAAAAAGAAACAAACATAAAAAAAGAAACAAAAGCAATCAAAACAACAATACTAGGTATAACAATGGTAGATAAAAAAAATAGAGATAAGATAGAGATAAAGCTCTAGATAAAGAATGATACCACTCTTATTTTCAAACACAAGACAAATGGACTAAATACCCTCCCTAAACATACTGTTAAAGAGTCATATAGCTTGAGACCATAACAATAACCCCCACTTTAATTTTTGAATAAAATAGGGCCCAAAATGACAAAAAAAAAAAGAAATGAAATGACCCATGAAAAAATAAAATTACAATTAAAAAAATAAGAAAAAAAAGAAGAAATGAACCTAATTCAACTCAAACTAGAATAATAAATCACCAATAGACATCATGTAAGAGGAACTTAAGACTAATTATTGACATGAAATGGAATGTTCAATCCCATCAAAACAAAGATAGCTCTCCTAATGCTAAAAAAGATTAAAGACCAAGTTAAGTGGGTTGTGTATTTATTATACGATGATAACAATGATCAATATTTCAAAGGTAGGAGCCCCAACTACCCACCATATAAAAAGAAAGCTCAACCACAACTGATTCTAACTCTTATAAGGACTACTGTATCCATCAACCTGAACCTAGAAAGAAAAGTGAAGGAATTCCTTAGGAATGCCAGAATGCATGATTAACCAAACGTGAAGGAGCCTAGAGTAGCCTTATTAGAGATAACCAGTTTTCCATGGCTCTACAGCTGACTAATAAGGTTATGTTGTGATAGAAAAATGTTTTGTAGATAATAAATTGTTTATGTTTAGAATCCTTGTTTAACTAGTCAATTAGAATTCTTATTGAAATAATATTTAAAATCCTTATTGGATTATAATAGTTTAAGCTTGAAATCTTCAGGCCTTGTATGTAGAATTTAAGAGTGTTGAATATCAATGAATAAGATATTAGGAGGTTCAATTATTTTATGTGTCTAATGTTTTCAACAATTAGTATAAGAGTTTGGAAGAAAAGGTTTTAATCATACTACTCAGACAACTTTTCCTTTTGGAACCTACCTTAGCAAAGGGACCTCAAAAGTCTTAGATGAGGCAAAGTGAGAGTTTTTTTAAGGGAAAAATAAAGATTGACAAACACAAGATCGACAAGGTGAAAAAAATTCTAAAATTAGTTCATTATTTTCCCGTAGGAAAAAATGAACTTTGATCGAGCAATATAGCTAACTAAAATATATATTATCAGAAAAAATTATACTTAATAACATTTATTTCATTTATGAAAGAAGGTTAAGAAAAGTGTTTGTTAATGCTCCTGTCGTTTGCCAAGAAAAGCAAGATATACCCCACATGGTAAAACTTGCTTTAGAAGATTTTATTTTAGTAATTTGTAGATTACTAAATTAAAAAATATATTCTCAAGTTACATGCGATTGCATGATACTGAGGACCTGTATATCCTTCACAAAGGAAATATAGAAGAAGACAACATTTAATTGGAGTTGTTTTTTAAGCTGAGAGTCTCTCATTGCTAATCGAGTATGTGTTTAAGAAAGAGATATTTGTTTAAAGGAGGGATTGTTGAGATAAAAAACGGTTTTTGGATAAAAAAAGGTTTTTGGATAAAAAAAGATTTGTTTTTAGAATTCTTGTTTAACTAGTTAATTGAACTAGTATTTAAAATCTCTTTTGGATTATGATAGTGTAGGTTTGTAATCGCCTAAATATAAATAGAGTTCAAGAGTATTGAATACCAATGAATAAAATCATAGGATGGTGTGTTTAGTGTTTTCATTATGTTGAAGCCACACATAAGAAGAGCTAAACATGGCATAAAGAGAAATGAAAAAAGCCGCTCAAAGCCGCGTATTTTGAAAGTGGAGAACAAAAAACATCACACGTAGGATTAACAAGAAATACAAACAAAATTTGCACCACAAGCATGGGATTTCAACGATCCAAGTCCATTTAGGTCATGTTTGTTTTTACGTTTTAAAAGTGTTTTTGAAAAAAATTGAATTTTATTTTATTTTTTTCTTTGTTTCAAATTAATATTTTTTTAGTGTTTTTAGATTATTTTGATGCGTTGATTTCAAAAATAATTTTTAAAAAATAAAAAATAATATTATTTTAATATATTTCTAAGTAAATAACACTTTAAAAAACAATCGCAATCACATTTTCAAACAAGTCCAAGT
>Ga0307507_10004410_pt1 | contig 25044 bp, 9 predicted proteins | sample 7_EM_MG_FD_207223 | JGI IMG/M metagenome (GOLD analysis project Ga0307507, IMG submission 207223) | Populus trichocarpa ectomycorrhiza microbial communities from riparian zone in the Pacific Northwest, United States - 7_EM | ecosystem: Host-associated > Plants > Roots > Unclassified | place...
ATTAATACTATAAAGTCCTTTCGCATAGCCCATGCAGTTTTAATGGTAGTAGCGAGTAGTGTAAGTGCTAATAGCGTTAAGCGATTCTTTCTTGCCCCCATTTAGCTTTGTGGTAGTAGGGCGTATTCCTCTACCATATCTACTATGTGGTCCGCTATAACCTTTTCTAAGATCTTGCTTAGGGTGTTTTCTAAGGCAATAGGGCGGTAGCTTCCTGGGATTAAGTAGTCTACTTTGCCTTCTTTTTATAAGACAACTGTCGTTATAGATCTTTTAAGTTGCGGGTAGTAGCCTATTGCAAAATATACTCTGGCTACATCTACAAGCTAAGGTGCTATAAGTGGTCTACAGGTCTTTAGGGCTTTGTTTAGGATCCCATCTGGTCCTAGTGCTATATTGTTTAAGAGGCGGCTAATAGTTCTAGCCATTTCTTTAGTTGTTATGTTGCTGTTAACCCTTAGGCGAGTTACTGGTGTTTTACTAGTAATATTGCTAAGGTCTACTGGAGCCGGTTAAGGGAAAAATCTTTCTATAAGGATCTTTGCCTTCTTGTTATTATTGCTTATAGCCTATAGTTCGCCTACTCTTTATAGGGGTAGTAGGTGTGGATCTTCTACTAGGCGTCCCGCCTTTTTCTTTGCCCATTTCGCTATGGTCCAAAGGCCCTTGTTATAGGGGAGACTTAGGTTAGTAGTGTATTTATTTATAAACTGTTTCTAGTTATTCCTTACTTCTTTTTTTAGGGTATTCTTTAGCTGGTTTCTTGTATCTTTATATTATCTCTCGTCCTTAAAATTATGGCTGCTTGTATATTTCCTCCTTACTTGTTATTGGCCGGCTATAAGGGCCGCGCACTGTGCGGACCATGCGTATCACGTATAGGGGCCTGGTTTTGAAACCGAGTAGTGCTCTTTTAGCCCACTTTTAATTGCTGCCTGGATCCTTTCTAGTCTTTAATTAATTTCCTTAGGGGTAGCCAATGAGCCTTACTTATTTGGTATTAGGTGGATTTCTTCTAGGTCTTGGAGTTGTTATTTAATTATATTAAGGAAGCTATCTATATTAAGCTTCCTTATTGCGTATCTTTTGCCATTTAGTTGCGCCTTAATGTCCAGATCTAGTTATATCTGGATAGGGATATAGTCTAAGGTGAGTGCCTATTCTTCTTTAGGGGAGCACCTTTTAAGTCTCTAGTATAGGTTTTCGTCCATAATTATAAGGTTAATTGTACTTTTAGCGGTGCCCTATTGCCATATAATTGCACCTGGGGGGGTAGCTAGCTTAAGGCCCCCATTATCTATAGCTCTTAGTAGGCACTCTGCCTATTAATTGGTAGCAATATAGATGCCCCCCCACCGTGGGTGGTGGAGGTTTATGTCTCCTAGTAGGATGGACTCTACGTGTTTAGTTTCTAGCAAGCTTATTACAGATATAATGTTCTCTGTCTATGCTACCCCTTCGACCCTAGGGTTATAGACATTAATAATTTATACTAGTCCCCTATATATCTGGATGGTTATAACTGCAATATCTAGGTTAACTGCCTGCCATAACCATAAGGCAAGGCTGATATTTTTGCTAATTATAAAGCATACGCGTATGGCTGCTTTTGGTTTATATAGGAGCTAGAATCCTTAGGGGCAGTATATTAATTGTGTGTAGGTATTATAATACGGCTCTTGTATAGTAAGAATATAGTGTTTCTCTAGGTCTAGACTGTCTAGTAGGGGCCTTGCTAGATGGTGGTTTGTATTGCCGCAGTTGTACTATATAATGGTTAAGTGGCGGACCCCTAGTGGGGGTCCTTTGCCTTTTCTTTACTCCTTACTTCTTCTGTTTCTACTTTCTCTAAAATGTTTAGAACTTCTATCTCCTGTATTTACTCCCTAGCCACTACTTATTTTATATAGAGCTTTCCATTCCTATGTCTTATGTTCCTACTAGCCTTTCTAAATCTGAGTCTGTTATTGCCTCTAGTTCTTCCCCCGTTCTTACCAGTTGGCTATATGCCCCTTATAAGCTAGCTGCGTGTGTTATATTTACCGCGTTAAATCTAATTCTTAATTGTCCCGGCCTTGAACTTACTATAGCCGTCTATAGGGGTCTTCCTACTGGGCGTTCTCTCCCTTGTGTCCTATGTGTCCCTTATGTCCCTGTTTGGTCTGGTAATGTCACGTGGCGTCGCTTTTGGCCCGTTAAGGCTTGGGATGGCTAGCTTAGCCCCCTAGTATTAAAGGTAGGAAATGCTAGGAAGACACCTGTGTCCCCCTAGCTTATCGCCTGTTGTTTCCATTTATATAACCTGGTATGTAGTTGTTCCTATAGCTGTTAAGCCCTTTCCTTCTATCTCCTGTATTTAATGCAGTCTTCTCTCTCCTACGCCTTATGTGTGCTTCGGTGACAGTTCGCGCATTTTATTTAGTCTTAATTTGTATATTATCTTATATTATAGGGGCCTGCACAGTGGCCGCAGCATACCTGTGCTGCGTATGTGGATTGGGTGTGTCCCTATTGTGTATAGTAATAACATTATTCTAGGCGTAGTCTGTGGTTATAGAGCCTTATATTATATATAAGGCCATTTATAATTATTCCTTTTTAGATAAGGAGTTTTTGCATTCCTAATATATATACACTAATAATAAGGGAGCTATATGTTTGTCTGTTGTCTCCCTAGCAAGTCTCTAGCGCCCCTTATATCCTCTCATTGTTCTTATTATATGCTTGGTTTGTATTTTCCTGTTAAAGCTATTGGATCTAGGTAATTACAAGTCCTAGTATAAGGCGTTCCGTTTGTTTTACTATCTCCTATATAGTTACTGTATTGTCTGCCTAGCGTCCCCTTTCTACCCTAAGGCTTATGGGAACCGACAGGACTTTAACTAGGTAATCTTTATAAAGCACTTTTATGCTAATACGCTCTCCTAGCCTGTCCCCTACCCTTACAGCCCGTTCCTTTGCCTATTGGTCCTTTAGGGTAACTCTAATGTCTCCACTCCTAAGGTGTTGGACTGTAATGGTGTTGTGGACCTCCTTGTAAATCTTTATAAGAACTTCTATTTCTAATTGTCCCCTAAGTTCCTCTACCTTTTCTGTATTTAGTTGTATTGTGATTGTATACCCAGTTATTGTTTTTAGGGGGGTAGGTTCCCTGTGCTATGGGAGCGTAGCTATAGCGGCCTAGGTGCGGTTTGCCTGTGGGGGGGGTTTTTATTTATCTTTAATTTTGTTTAGCCGTTGGAGGATTTAATTAAGGGTTTACTAGAGAGGCGCCTAAGGTTTGCTAGACTGGAGCCATTCTGCTAGCTACATTAGTTTATAATGGCTAATAGATGCTCCCCTATAGTTCCGGATACTAGACGCGTCTAATAGGCTTTGTATTTTGTCAGATGCCTTCTTAATTGGGGTATTTCCGCTTTCTGGTGTGGTATTCGCCTGTCCTTATTGTTGTTGTGGGGGGCCATTGTTGGGTATGGGTCTGGCGGTTATACGCGACTGCGTACCACCGTTGTTCCACCTGTGCCTCCCCTGTGATGCATGCATCTCAGGGGATTATTAGGGTGTTTTTTAGGGTTCTTTTAGTTGGTTTGGTCTTTTTGGGCCGGGTGCAGCAAGAGCTCTAAAAGTTTTCTATATGCTAAATATCAGCTACTATGCGTTATTATAAAGTACGGAAAAGATCTTCCTAAGGTGTTATGGATAAGTATAACTTATATAAATCCAGTATATGCTTCCTTAAGATTAGTTTAGTCCATATAGAGGTTAAGATAGGGTTTATTAATTTTCTATTTTAAGAACCTTTATAAGGCCTAACGCTTAATTTTGGCGAGACTATAGTATTAACATTCTATCGTCTTAGGGCCTTAAAGCTTAACTCCTACGGCGTTAATACTTAAATAATAAAGGCTTATAGGTCCTGGTTAACCTAGATATAGATACTATAATTATGCATTACCTTTTATATCTAGACAAATGTCTCTTAATAATACTCTACGATTCCGTTAGTAGCGTAGCAGTTAGCTTATATTAAACGCTAATAGACTTCCTGGTTGGACGTATTTAATAGTTTATTATCTATAACGTTCTTCTATTTAATATAGGATTATATTATCCTTCTAAACTAGAAGATCATTATCTCTTTTATTGTCCTAGTAGTACCCTTATTTTTAAAGTAAACAGAATAACACTAGACTTATATTAAAGTCTATATAAAAGGCAACGTCCTTAAGACGTAGGATTCCCTTGCTCTCATCTAGTTTTATAACTTAGATATTAATATTGCTATAGCCTAGTATAGGCACTTCTAAGCTGCTGGTAATAATATATTTATGTCTTAAAGCTTTTCTAAAGTTATAGAAATAAGAGAGGTTATTAAAGATATAAAGGGTGGTTCCTAAGTTAAGAATAGTTAATAGCTTTAGTGGATAGAGTTAACCAGTGTAATATAATTCTAGAAATATTATATTAGCTTTTCCCTTGATTTTAACTTTCTTACTCTTATCCTATTATTATTAAGCCTTATCTTCTTATTCTTTATGTCTAATTTTTATAACTTAGTTAGCGAGATCCTTATTCTTTTCTACCTTCTTTAGTGCCCTATTAATGCGATTATCTCTAATTATAACCCTTGCAGCTCTCTTATCTTTAAATAAATACCAATAGTCCTAAAGTAAATGTCCTCGTCTTTTGCACGCTAAGCACTCAGGTGTTGGCTTCTTTTAGGACGTCTCCTTAACCAGTAACCCGGCTCTCTTTAAGCGGCTAGTGCGTACTAAGGCCTTTCCTTTTTGTAAACCTTTAATAGTAAAGTAATCCTTAATGGCTTGCTCTATAAAGTCTATATTAAAGGTACTCCCTCTTATAATAGTATTGGCTTTCTTTAAGGGTGTTCTAAGTTCTTCTTATAGCTCCTTTGCTACTCTATAGTATTTAGAAGATCTTAACTTCTAAGGGTTATTTAACTTAGTAGTGTACTTTATACAGTAAGCGTTGCTAAAAGGTTAAATAACTTCTACTAAATCTTAAAGCTAGATTTTATTAGATATTTAAGGGATCTTATACTTCTCTTTTAATACTATTACATATTCCTATTAATCTAACCACTAATTTAATTTTAATAAGTGTTTAAACCCCTTAAGGGCTTCTATATACTAGTATTTACCTTCTTTTTAATAAATAATAAAGTAGGTTCTATATTCTCGTTTAGCCGGGATAGCTATTCTTTAATAGTTCAGGAAGGGTTAAGTAGTAGCTTTTTCTAAATTAATACTGTGGATATAATCTAGGTGCAGATCTGTTAAAGATAATCTTCCTATCCTAGGAAATACTTTATGTCCTAGTTGTAGTATTATCTACTGTTCTTATACGCTTTTTATTAATTTATCAAGAGCTATGCATATAAGGTTGCATTTTTATTAAAATCTATAACTTTTAGATAGGCTGGTTCTTATAGTAGGCCTTATTAAGGTACTGTATTGTCTAGGTTAATATAGGCCCAAATTTGCTAATCCGCAAGGGCTTAGAGTTGCCATAGCCATTGCTCCCAGTCTTCTAGCTTATTGAGGATGATTGTAGTTAATAAACTTAACGGTGAAGTTATTTAACTGATAGGCAAAGGAGGAATTGAGATAGTATTTTATTGTTAGGATCGTCCTTATCGTTAGGATCGTCCTATAACAATTAAGGTGGAATCTTATGGAATCTCGTAGAATCTTGTGGAAGACTCGTCCTATAACAATTAAGGTAGGATTTCTGTTAAAATCTACGTCTTTTAACAATAAGGTAGAATTTCTTCAAATGATTAAGTAATAGCTGAATAGCTTCTTAAGTTAGCGGACCGGGCTTATAACTGTTAGATAGTTCATATAGAGCTATTTATTAATGAAATGGGTTAATTGATTGATAATCTTGACTTAATCGTTAATTGACCGTATCTTAAGGCCCTAAGGCTTTGAGCTACGAAGAGACTTCATAGTGCACGTGCTCCGTGCACGTGACTTATATACGTAATCCACGCCTTTAGAGAGTACAGATTCTCTAACAGATTCTCTAAATTAGGTAAGATATTATACTAACAGAAAGCCTCCTCTATAGTTAAATTTACTATATTACCATACTCGTATTATGTTAGGAATATATTCTAAATATATTTAGAACTATTTACTATAGTAAAAGTATCTACCCCCTTGGGGAGCATTTTTAGGTAGACTTTATAAGCAGTCTAAACTAATAAAATCGCTTTAAAACAGGTTACAGATAGCTTACATAGCTCTTTAAAATTATAGACATTGTATTTAGAATGGATTTGGAATAGATTTAAATAGATCTATAATAAAAGGTAAGATAGAGAGTGAGGTCAAAGTGTTAGGGAAAGTCGAATTTGGTGTAGTGGGCGGAGGTTTCGCCTATTAGGCCGATATTTTGGCGTGGTCTGGCCGACCTATACGCACGTAAGACCGACCTATACCCGGTGGGTGCAGGTATAGGCGTAGGAGCGAGCGGGGGCGTGCTCGTAGAGGCAGTTCGTAGACATTAAGTAGAGGTAGCAGCACCTAAATAAGTTTACGCGGCGCCTTATAGGATAATTAAGGTATTATAGTTAATAATTTAATTTTCGCGATATAGATGTAAATAACTTAAATTTATGTAATATTCTAACTTGATTAGGAAGGAACTAAACTTAATTAATAGGAGGTATCCGCGTATTAATTAGAGGGTGTTATCTACTATTGATTTATTTTATAAGAGAAACAGGTATATATGGCTTTTATTTAAATACTAAATTATTTTAATAAAACAGATATTTTTAATTTAGTAAAATATAATATAGCAGTATATAGGTTACCAACTTAGTAGAAGTTTAAAAGCTTTATACTAGGCCTTTTAAATATTATCCTATTAAGAAATAAATATTAAATCGTGCCTTTAAATAAAATTGCCTTGCTCCTCTAGTTAATTTAATAAGTCTATTTCTAGTAGCCTAATACTACTAAATTACTATTAAGAGCTGTTTTTAAATTAGTCAATATATATATAAAAGAATATAGTAACTTACTAAACGGTTTATACTTTAGGTCTTTTTTCTAATTTAGGTAGTAGTAATAGTAGTAATATTAAACGCCTATAGCTTTATAAATAATTGTATAACCTTTTCCTTTACCCTATATATATAACGACTTAATATAGGGCTTCGCCTTCTTTATAACCTTATTACTATATTTATGCTATTTACTATAGACTATAATTCCAGTTTACTAAGAAGACTGCTCTTATAGAGGCTTTAAATCTAAATTAGATTTAATTTTATAATATATAAAAGGCTCTACTAAAGCTTTATTTACAGTGCCAAGATATTAGTTTCCCGACACGAACACAAAATCGCGATCGTCAAAATTCTAACACCAAGATCGCGAGCTTACCACACCACAATGCAACGTTCGTTTGGCACCAAAATTAGTAGAAATAGAAGGCCTGGATTTAAGCTTTCAGACGTTATAAGAGCTAGAATTATTGCTGCATTGGAGGCTAGAGTATTAAAGCTTGAAATCGCCGTAGAGTATTGCGTAAATTGGTTAACTTAATGGAAAAACCACCACACGCTTAAATCCCTACTAAGACCCGGATAGCCTAAAAAGCTTACTCAACACTAAAAGCGTCTACTTATTTGAATTATACGCAGGAGCACTTGAATCAACTATGTAGCTCTTAAGTGCCAAGTTATAGGGGTCACCGTTACACATAAAACTTTATATTATCTCCTTAAAAAATACTATATTACAAACTGGCGCGTAAAGAAGAGACTAAAGCTAACGCCAGCTGTAGCTTAATTAAGGCTTTATTAGGCTCAGAAGTACAAGAGATTCCCTTAGAGAAAAGTTAAGTTTTCTAACAAATGTTCCTATAAACGTGGCTCTGGGAAAAAGCCCATTTAGGTCTTCCAAACGTCTCTATAAAAGTGGCATTATAAATTTATTAAAGAGGTGTCTAACGGAAAGGATTTTATTTAGATAGTCTACGCTTGTTTTTAGTACAACAGTCGCTCAGAGTTGGTTGCTATGGAAAGGGATCCTGTAGTAGTAAAAGAAGCTATAGCGCCCAAAGCTACGCCTGGGCCCTAGAAGACGGTCTTATACCAGTCTATAAACCCCTAGATATCTACCAGATGGATAACGCTCCAATCCATACATTGAATCTTGTGAAGGAGCAGTTAGAAACGCACGGCGTTTAGACCCTAGATTTCCCTCCCTACTCACCTAATCTTAACCTAATTAAACACCTTTGGCTAGCACTAAAAAGGAAGATTCTTAAGCTTCATCCAGAGCTTAAAGAGATGGGGCAAAGTCAGGAGGATTTAGAGAGCTTAATTAAGGCGTGTAAAGAGGCGTAGATGGCCCTTAATCAAGGCCTTATGCGGCGCTTAATCAACAGTATGGTACGAAGGCTGAAGGCAGTAAGAAAAGCACATGGCTGGCAGACAAATTATTAAATATAATTAAAAATCTACATACTGATTTGGCTGTATTTGATTGCTGCGGCGTTATGCGATTGTTCAAAGTTGTGTCGATTTTGGTGAGAATTCGCGTGTCGGGAAACTAATGTCTTGGCACTGTAGCTTTATCTTTTAGCACTTTATTCTTTAACTATTAAAGCCCTGGTTAACGCGTTTATAAGAGGTAGTAGGAGTCTTGCCTATAGAATAACTACTACTTATAAGGCTGCTTCTCCCTCTACGTGACAATTAACCGGTTAAAATAAGAAGACCTCTATTAAATTAGCAGTAAGTAGAAGTAAGGGCAATAAGGCAACATAAGGAGGCAACGCGTATAAATAGGCGACGTACTATACCAAAATTAACTTCTCAAAATAGTATCCAGAAATGATGTAGTAGATCTTGACGATTTAGTGGCTTCGGCTCCCCTATATAGCGTGGGCTCTTACCCAAATCCTCACCACCAAAGCCTTATACTAACCCTACCGGTTTAGCTGGTTACCTGGTTAATCAGAAGCTTCCAAAACCAACCGGCTATAGCCAATCAAAGCTCCAAACCGGTTGTGATTTTTGAAGCTTTTCCAACCAACCAACCGATAAGCGAACTAGACCGGTTACATCACTGCCCCTGGATAATGAAACAAATGGAGGTGTAGGAAATTGCCTTCTTGGTTGCCTTGAGAGGCTTCATGTAAGAACATATGACTTCGACGAAAACTGAGCAAGCAGTGCTGGAATTGGGATGAATTCCTATCGAGAGCGACTGGGATCAAAGTACAAACTATTCCGAAGCTCGATATGTTGGATGTTGTGGAGAGGTGCATTGCCAGTAAATGCATGCTGATCTTCTTCTTTTGCAGGAAACGGATACAATTACAAATACCAATAAAGTTACTGCTTGAATCAAAATAAAACGAGGCCTATCATGTATCCAACTGCCACCCCCAACAATGAGCATGGCAATGCATCTACTCGGGGTAGGCAAACTTATCGATTGTTTGCCACTCCTTATTCTCAGTGTAAATCGCTCTAATCGGGGCCAATAGCTTATTGAAGGCATCCGAAACAGCCGATTTCAGATCCTTGGGTCCAATCGCCCCGCTGATAAAACCGTTCTGGATGTCGATGAAGGACGCGTAATGTCGAGAATCACTGGTAGGCCCCATGGGAATGCTGAAAATAGCCCCTTCTGGGGCGTCACCCGTGACAAAGGGTCTTGGTTTGTCGTTGCTGTCCGCCTCCCAAGTGGTACCCGTATCTCGCAGTGACTCAAGCCTCTGCTGGCTAATAGGAATTATGATGTCTCGCAGAAGAAGTAGCACAGTACTGTGAATATCATCGGGCTCGCACTGTATTTGTTCAATCTTCCGGCAAACGGTTTCAGGGTCGTCGAGAAACTCAATTTTGGTTTCTGAAGGGTGAGAAGACGACATCTTCCCGCCATGCAGCCCAGTGACCATGACGTTCATAAGATGCTCACGCTTCCTATAGCCAAGTAGGGGCAAAAACTTGATCGAGTGGAGAAAGAGTCCGCGCTGAGGAGGGAAGAAGTTCAGCACTACGAAGTAATTTTACGTCAAAAGCACACGCACCTGATCTTCGCCTCCAAATTGAATGTCAATATCAAGGTATTGCTCGGAGAGAGACTGGTAAATGCAGCATAGGAGGGGGCTGAGTATCTTCGTCTCACCAACCTCTTCACATGTATCCTTTGCATCCTGCTGTTTCATGAGGGCGCATGTCCTCAGGACATCAACCATATATTCCTTGCGATAGGCAAAGGACGACTCATCTACAAAGCGAATTTTTGACAAGTTGATGCCGAGGGATCGAAGGATAGCTGTGATCAGAAAGTGGTAATATTTTCGGCGATATGCAACGAGCTCCATGGGGTGGACATAGTTGACAAGGAATCCATAAACATCGAGGTAGAAAATCGTGACCTCGGTTCCATAGTTAGCATGAAAAGCTCAATTGCGACAATGCAGCACACCTCAAGTCCGGACTTGATGAAATCTGCGAGCTTGGCCAAAGGGACAAAATATCCCACGTGAGCTATTTTGGCCCTCAGTAAATCATCAACTACAGCTATCAGGGCTTGCCGGTATTACGCTTGCCCGTTGGAGTGGTTTCTTGAACAGAATTAGCCGTAATCTGTCGATTCCGAAGCTCCATAACCCACCCCACGCAATCTTTGGTCTCTCTTTCGTTGCAAGAAGAGATTTCAGGGAGTTTGCATCCGCTGGGCTGACCAACGTCTGCTGCCGAGTGAGGATACAGTCAGTGCCGAAATATCGTGGACTCGGGCCGGAGTAAGTCCGCGCACCCCCCACCACCAAATTTTGTATAGAAATCGATGGAATTGATTATTCTTGCCCACCTACACCTTTAAACCTTACTGTCGCTGCTCAAAATCGTGTTCTAGTCTAACTAGATTAGGCAATTTATATAGAGTAGCTGGTGTTTGCCTATAAATCCGGCCGTACGTATATCAGCTCGTGCCAATAAGGGCTAGAGACCTAAACGTATATTATCTAACACCTCACCACCGCCGCGGGCCTCCAAGAGAGCTCTAAAGAAGACCCAGCGTCGCCCATTAGGGCGTCCTACGCTGCCGCTAGTGCCGCCGCCAGTGCCGCCGCCAGCATCACAGCTACCGTTACCGTTATTTATACGCTCGTCGCCGCCGTTATTAGCACAGCCGGATGCTATGGAGGAAAAGGAGGATGAGGAGAACAATAAGGAGCAGAAGGAGCAGGAGGAAAAGCAGGAGGAGCAGGAGCAGAAGGAGAAGAAGGAGGAGGAGAAGGAGGAGGAGGAGGAGAAGAAAGAGGATTAAACGTCGCCGCCACCAGTTCCTGTCAGCTTTATAAGTCGTTAAAAGGCAGTATCTAGAAGGGAGGCCTTACCTAGTGCAGTGTCTTTAAAGTACGACACTAATAACCTCTTTTACGGCTCAATCAAGCACTGGCGCGATAGTGTGATTATAAAGTGCTTACCACAGATCTTTAACATCAATCGCCTTGAAGCAGCTGCCTCATACAAGAGGTAATTAAAGGTTAATAACTTCCTTTATAAGGTTAACAATCGCAACGATCTCTATAAAGTACTTAAGCTATTAAAGGACCTCCATAAGCAGCATTTAATAAAGTTATTATACTTAGATCTTACCTTGCACTTAACTAAGAAACGGTCTCTAGAAATGTTAGCACTATTACCAGCACCTCTCTTTAGTTAAACAGTAAGATCTAGTAGATAAACTACCACCTAGATCCAAGAGGCTAATCTCCCAGATATCATCGCCGCTAAGAATACTGCTAGAAATAAGGTTCCTGCTCTAGTAAGTAGGTAGCCCTGCGTTAATACATACTGCTTAAATAAAGGAGGTACCTGCTAGCAGAATAGGCGTAAAGGTAAAGCTAATTATATTAAGCATCACTATCCCGTTAACGCTTATATTCTTTAATAGTGGAGTAGAGAGATCTAACGCGACGTTTTAACAGTTAAGGAGCCATTATAGAATATTGTTTGTTAGCTATCAGCTTAGAAGATAAGGCGGCAGCTCCTAAAAAATAAGGAACTAGAGGCTAAGGATAACTTACTAACAGAACAAGTTAAGGACCTCATTCAGCTAATTACTATTAGAGAGTTATAAGTAATAAGGCGTTTAGATTATTAGTAGTAGCTAGGTTAACTTCTACCTCTTTCTAGCATTAAGCCACCTCCTAATTTAAGCCCGGTGCGTTCGGAAATAGACTACTATAAAATTCTCTTAGAGTTTTTTAACTAGCTAATGGCTCAACCAAGCTACTTTAGTAAGCGCCAGAAGAGTATCCTACAGCCAATAAAGTATACTTTAATGGAGGATAATTGGGACATTAATAGGATAAGATCTCTAAAGGATATAACAATAGAACTCTAGAAGGAGTATAGGTTTCCTATTAGCACGCTGCTGCGGATTAGAGAGAAGGTCGCAGAGTTTAAGCGCCAGAGAACAGCCTATTAAGAGTAGAAGAATATATTATAGAAAGCTTTAATCTACTATATAGCCAGCCTTCTTAAAATGTGCCTCTGTGTATACTCCACAAGCTTAACTAACTACAAATTCTAGAAATCTATTAAAGCTCTTAAACTTAGACACTAGCGCGTAGTTCCTCCTTATCTAAGCCTTTAAATCCTTAAATGTTGCCTTAATTGGATTAAAATCTGGTAAGTATAGTAGTAGGAATTTAAGTATAACACCTGCCTACTCATAGAGCTCTTAAAGTCGTGCTAATTTATAGATAGATGCATTGTCTAATATAATAATCAAACGTGGCCCTAGGTATAGCGTACAATTTAGTAGCACCTAGTACTCTATAAAATCCTTAAAAAGCTTACCAGTAAAAGCTCCTTAGAAGATAAGATGGCTTATATAACCCTTAAGCGTTAACGCCAGTAGTATACTCTATCATTCAGATCTTTTATATAGTATTAATACCTTATAGTCTATCCCTCTTGGCGACTAGCCCTGTTTTTGATCGCCAGTCCTTTTATTCGCTGCTAACTCGTTAAGGAAGATAAGCTAGTTAGCAAGCCATTATTTCTGCCTACCCTGCTAGGCAGCGCGGAGGGGTGCGCTCTACTAAGCAACATGCTTAGAGACTATCTTTCTAGACCACTAAGCGGCCTCAAAAACACGGCGAATAGTAGTTATAGAGGCTTGGATTTTAAATTCGTTAAAGAGGAAATCTTATATCTTATTAAGGTAGGCAGTAGGCCTATTATTAAGGAATTTAAGCAGTCTCTATCTAGTAGGAACGTCAGTAAACCTCAACACTATGCCAAGACTACTTACCAGCTTTTGGTACTCTAGTAAAGCGCTTAGTCTACCTAATTTAACACTAGGTAGAGTATATAGCTAACCCTAAAGGTCCCAATTTAATTAGAGCTTGTAAATAGTTATCTTTAAGACCTTTAAGGCCGCTGCTATATTGGGTACATCCTCGGCAAGGTCAAGACGAAGTTTTATTTAGTTTATAACCTCAATTGGAAGGCGTCGGCCCATTGTAGTGGCGTAAGTGGGTAGAAATAATCAATTCCATCAATTTCTATACAAAATTTGGTGGTAGGGGGTGCGCGGACTTACTCCGGCCCGAGTCCACGATATTTCGGCACTGACTGTATGGAACCTCTCTTCGAGGGAGGAAGGCGCCGACATGATGCGAGCTGATTTTGCGAAGTCGAGTCAAAGGTGCAGACAATTTGAGACGAAAGGAGTCGCGCTGGCACTATCCCATCGGACCCAAGAAATCTGCTGCGACTGTCACTAAATACGCCATCAATGCTCAATGGTCCTGGGCCCAAGCCGGCGAGTCTGCGGACTAGTGCTGCGTGTGATTGGTGGCCTTGCCGTTAGTGTCATTGGTGTGGACATGCATAATAGATGGGCTGAGTAGTGGTTGGTATCTATGCCAATGGGACTTGGATTCCTTTTGGACCAGCCTACCAGGAGCCCGTCAGGACGATCAGGACTGTCAGGAGGCCTCCAGGATCTTGGCACCCCAACAAAATGCCGATGCAGTAGCCAGCGTCTGGTGACGTGTCTTCAGGGGCTATAGCCAGCGGCGCCCTAGCGAGGAGGAGTAAAGGGAGGCGACGGCAAAGCTATTAACTATTACTAATCCTTAATATTTAACTTTATATATTAATATTTATAGTAGATAAATACTTAAATAACTTATATATTAAATCTAGATTAATTCTATACCTTATTACTTACTCTATTATTCCTCTACTATTTAAATATTAACCTATAAACCCCTTATCTCGACCCTGGACCTCACTGAGGTTTTGCCGCGGCGCTAAACCGCTTTGGACGGGACCTTCGGTAGTATACGCTCTAGATTTTATATTATATATAGCGGGGCCAACAACCTTATATATACCTTCTTTAAGCTAGATTACAGTAACAACCACCACCTTCCTAGCTATTTCTAATAGCTAGAATAATTAAAATAAACCTGGCGAAGAAGGCTACGTCGTTAGATTTGCCCAATTACAGTTTATTGTCTCGTTGTCGCGCCAGACGAGCTTGCGGAGTTCCTTGCTGGTAAGTTCTTTTTTAAGCTTTATAAACTTCTTAAAGTCTAAAGATAAAAGTCCATAGAGTTCTATAGGGGCATTATTTTCTAAGAGGTTAACTATATCTATCCTATTACTGTAAAGGATATAGTCCTATTCTTTATTAAGCTTATATAGTTATAATTAGGAGGCTGTGGCGATGGTCTAGCCTTTCTTATATGCTATATTGTAGAAGGCCGCAGCACTTATATAGTGGTAGTTAGTCGTAGGTGGGGTAATAAGGGGTTTCTTAGGTTGGTACCCTAGGGAGTAGATAGAGGCGGCTAGGCTATGCCCTAGGCAAGTCTCTCTGCAGTATTTAGAGTTAAAGGTTACTTCTCTCTTTTTCCAGTTAATAGCGGGGTTGTATTATTTAAGCCGGTTCATTCTAAGGATAATAGGGTAGTTAGTAAGTGGTATAATATAGGCCTAGAGCTCTTCCTAGTGCCCATTTATATCTAGGTAGAGTTATACTATATAGGTAATCTTCTGTACGGTATAACTACTATTAGTAAGTTATAGGGTGCAGGCTTTAGTAAGGGGTAAGGTAAGTAGGTTGTAAGTACGCACAAATTAGATATCTATAAATTTATTAATAGCTCCACAATTAACCATAGAATGGCTTTTATATTGTTTTTTAGCAGTAATTCCTATTATAGGTAAAACTATCTATTTCTGTCTATCTATCTTTACTAAGTTATCTATTAAGTAGGCCAATATATAGATCCCCTTATTATTAGGGCGTCCCAACCTATAACTTAGGGCTAGGACTTGGCGTTTTCTGTTTTTATATCTAACTCTACCGCTATTGCTGCGTCTTTATCTTATATGGTAGTGGCATATAGTAATATATTTGGTGTTTAAGGTACTAGGTTAGGTATTAGGCGGCGGCTACTAAACCTAGCCATTAGGCAGTTTGGGTTATTATAGTAACAGCCTTTTTAATGGCATTTATAGCAGCGTCCTAGTTTCTAGAGTAGCTCGCGCTCTCCATCTAGGAGTTTTTATGAGAAGGTTAGTATAGAAAGGTTAATATTGGCTCTAGTGGTATTTAAGGTAGTGGGCATTGATGGCTTAGTATATATAGGTTTAGTAGGTCCAGAGGGCTTTTATAGGGAAGTCTTTAGGTAAGGGTTAGTAGTAGCAATCTAATTTAGTTGTTATTTAATCTTTTATAGGGCTGCTACCATACTACAAACATTATTGTAGTTATGACTAGCGGCTATATAACTAAGGCAATAAGTGACTTTTTTAAGTAGATCTTCCTAGTCTTTAATATTATCTTAGGTAAGGGCTTTAGTATATTCCTAGAATTTAATATAGAACTTATTAAATAATTTGGTAAGGCTTATCTTTAGGGCACGTAGTTTAGCCCAGTTGGTGGCCAGTAGGTTATAGTCTCGATATATTAAGTTAAAATTATTAAGGACTTTTTAGTGGAATTGCCACTTCTAAGGGCTATTAGTCTCCCATTAGGCGAAGAGTCCATTAAATAGTATACCCTTTATTTGCCTAATAATATAGCTAATCTTAGTGTCTTCTATAGGAAAAAGGTAGGCGCTCTAAGTCAGTTTCTTGCGGATTTGCATCTTCTAGTAGCTGTATTCCTTACGGTCTCCCTAAAAGATTAGGGGATTAGGGTAATATATATTGGACCTTATAGCGGTGGCTTAGGTTTAATTATTATAGCTTTTATTATTGCTGCTTTAGGGGTTCCTATTAGGTAAAGCTACTTAGTACTAACTCTCTATTAGGTGTTGAGTAGGTAAGGTTGCTAAGGGCGTAGAGACTTAGGTGGCGTTATATGCAGTAGAGAGGTGTCTAGCGTTATTATAAATATACTTATTAAGCTGGGATTGTAGGTATTTAATTATGCCCTCTTTTTTAGTAACCGTAGTAATAAGTACAATCTTAGCCTTCTTTAATTGTTAAATATTGCGTTTAAATATACGGAGGTCGTCTTTAGTTTTTTAACGCGTGTTGTCGGCGAGTGCCTTATAAGCTTATAGGTCTTAAATAATATCGCGATCTTAGGCAGTATGCATCTTAGCTTATATAAGCTTTAGGTGGTAGTTCTATAGAAAGCGGTAGTATTTATTAGGTTCTCGTGCTACCATTTTTATAAACGTCTCAGCGTCTTATATTTTAATTTTAATAGGTAGTAGTCCTTCCGCTTACTTGTCTGTAGTTATATAGTTCATAAAAGATAAGATATTTTTGGTCTCTACCTTCTTAGGGGTTAAGGCTAGGGCTAATAAATCAAATTCTCCTAGGATTGATTGGCGTCGTAGGTTAAGTGTGGGTATTGGGTTGTTCTTTGGGTTTGATATAGTGGCTAGTAAGGAATATCGTCTTACTATTGTGGGTCCCTTAGAAGTATAAAGTAGGGTAACTCGTAGACACGCTGCTTCTAGCAGCGCCTGTAGTGTTGCAGAGACGTAGAATTGGTTATAGGCTGAGCGTCGGTGGTAAAAAGGCGTAACGTAATGTTACGGGACGGGGGCAATGGCTACAGAGCGTATGTATTCGAGGAGTCTACAAGACGTTGCGCAATCGATCGTAAGGGTCGTGTCACGGCGACTCAGTCAATTGAGGCATAAGCGCCGTAAAGAACGTATGCAAGCCTGTACAATTGGAATGTCTATGGACTCGGATATCAAGATGAGGAGCAGAAGAAGGTCGTGGAAAGGACACGTCTATATAAATGGAGCCAAGACGTAAGGGAACCCCCCTAACTAGGCCCTATCCAGGTTACGCACATCAGTGCCGTAACAGGTCGAGGGCGTAGGGAGGTGATATACTACGCGTAGCTAACGTAAGCTATACGCGAGGCGTACGCGAGAGCACGGGGCTCTGTTAAGGGGTCTCCTATGGCTCCTGTGGTGGCGTTCCGTGACAAGCTACGTTAGGAATACGTAAGGAGATAAGTATTATTTTAATAGACAGCAATAAAGGAGATAATTACTAATAGACTTATAAAGGCCCTGCCTAAGTAGAGGTTTTAAAGCTTCGTTAATATAATTGGAATAGTGGATATTAGGGAGCAGCTAAATAAGGAGAAGTAACTAAAGGACGTAAGGGAGAAGATTAGAGCGAGACGGAAGGATTTAGATAAGATTATAGTTTAATTAACTTATTAACGGATACGAGAAGGTGGTTAGCTTTGACCTTAAAGAGCTCAAAGCTAAGGGGGTGTATTAGATAATCTGTATTCTCTAAGGCGTGGGTCACGTGCACGAGTCACGTGTAGGGGTCACGTGCACTGTAAATCTCTCCATCTTAGCTTAGAGCCTGAGGGCCCCAGGTCCAAGGTCAATCAACCATCAAGTCAAGATCATCAATCAATCAACCCATTTCATCAATGAACAGCTCTATATGCACTATCTGACAACTTCAAAGTCCTTTTCAAGGTCAAGCTAAACGGCACTAATAATTGCTTTAACTGCAGAAGCTAGTGTAGTCTTGCCATCTGTTAATTGGCTTGAAATGCTGCCGATGATGAAATTCCTTCAAATGCAGCGCCACCGCGCACCCAATTTAGAGGAATGGCTTGATACGGTGAAACTCAGTTGAAGGAACTTCGAAGTTTGTCCATGCCCCAAGCATATCCATGAGAGATTTGCTGGTAGACAGCGCCGTCACGCTCTAAATCGTTGATGCATTCAAAGAGGCTTTCCCGTTCTCTTCGAGATATGCTAGAAAGGACGATGCAACTTTCGCGAGAGAGAAGGTTACACGACGCAACTACGTCATGTAGGTCTACGAATGCCCAGGAAAGTCCGATCAGGAGCCCGGAGTTCTTGTTGGGGCGCATGGACAGGTGGAGCATTGCAATAGCAAAGTCGGAAGGCCACTCCTCGAGAGCCTCTTTCAGTGATTGCGGAACCGTCAACCCGGCCTGTCTCGCCATCTCCACGCCTAATTCCAGGATCCCAACAACATCGGTACGCCTCGCTTCGTCCATTCCCGCAATACCGGCACTCTCGATATCGAAACCTGCTTGCGCTCGTAAGAATCGAAGAACGGCGCATCTCGCGATCGTCATCGACTTAAAAGGAATGCTGACAAGTGACTGAAGTAGGCATGGATGTGTAAACCATAGAGGAAGAAGTTTTGTCACGTCTACATTAGCCCCAATGTTCAGACTTGACGTATGGACAGAACTTGGATGCAAGATTCCAAGTTGAGGGGCGCAAACATCCAAAACGGGTATGGGGGAGAACACAGGATAGTCCATGAGGATATTCCCAGGGGGTAAAATTTCGTCGACAGAAGGCGTGGGCCTCCCAGAGAAGTGCCAATATAGTTGAGGCTCATTTTTCAGGGACTCAATCCAGGCCTTCACGACGTCGACTTCCAAGTTGGTGAAAGAGCCAAACATCCTGCCACCCCAAGACAACTCCCTCACTAGCCTGCTCTGCTTGCTGTTACCTTTTTGGACCCAATTAGTGGCATTTCCCAATGAACGGACGAACTCCATCTGTGCTTCCGGGGATGACAAGTATGTCGAATCCAGCCATTCGACGAGTGTCCTGCCCCCGAACTTGACGCCGCTGCTGCAGTGAATTTTTTGAGAAGCAGCGGATTTTGCTCGGATAATGTTGATGAATCTTTCCTCCACATCAGTCATACCGAGCGAGCTGCCTGCAGGCTGCGGTATATCTGGACTTGCGGATTTCTGCTCAAGGTATCCGGACAGGACAAATCCTATCTGAACTCTCTTCCAGGCCTGCCTCTGTTCTTGAACCCCATGAGTACTCCTGATTTGTTCTAGATACTGATTCGCTGCGTGTATCGCCATAGCAGTATGACCCGAGTCGGCATTGTCGATTGATGTGTGGAGATTGAAATAGTATGGGTCGATGTTTAGCTCCCGAAGTTCTTTGGCCACAATCAGCGTCTCCAGCTTTATGCTCTCAAAATGCACGTTGAATCCGAGTACCTCGGGGAAGAATTCGTGAGGGAAAAGGGAGATTAGGAGTTGCGCAACAGCAGACCTCCAAGTGGACGTATCAGTAAGCCCATGATGTGGCTCAATAAACGATGCCGTGTCAGCCCCTGGCAGCCCTGGCACAAGTCCTCGCATCAACTTATCATAGATGTAAACATGATGTTTCTTCAAATCACCGTCTCCGTATTCCTCGGACAGAATTTGCCACGCATTCTTAACTACACTGTGGATAGAGAATGGCGCCGTGACGTTGTTTATATGTCCCAACCACGCTCCGTCGACATACTTGAGAGGGGCCATTTGTTTCAGCCAGTGGATCGCGTCCTCGCGATCTTTGAACATTTTTCGAGGGCAGCCGTGTTTTCGTTGAAGCACATATTGCTCCCACCGTCTAGACATTTCGTCTTGCTGGTGCTGCAGGAAATTCCTCAGAGTGTTCGGGGTGTATTCGCCACATGAGAGTATTCCAGGCTCTCCGCTTGTGCTCATAAAGAGTGCACGAGAGAGCAATGCGATGAGGATATTCCGAGCTTGGGGAAGGATTTCTGGGTAGTCTTCGAGGTTGTGCAACTTGAAGTACAGCTCCTTGTAGAGCACCAACGATTCGTCCTCCGACTGCTGAGGCTGGTGGCCGGGAGATTGGTTCAGGATTATACCTCGATCGCCAGCCGGACGCCCTCTATGGCGACGCAACACCTGGTGGATATCGGAGAAAGTAAATGTAAAGATTGCAACAAATATAAAGGCCAATGCTCCATAGAATAGCATGGTCTGAGCATTTGCCATGGCTTGAGCATTTGCCATGGCTGAAAGAAGTTTGGTGATAATCTGCATAGCCGCGGATCCCTGAATTGGGTCTCACTGCCGATAGTTAGAGATTGCCATAGGGTACCTCCCCACTGCGTGCACGGTCCCACTCAATGCATGGTTTCCTCACCAAAATTTACTCAAATACACCCCTTTATACCACCTATAACTTAATAACCCTTTAATAGAAATTTATAAAAATTGAAATATGGCTTATCAAATACTATATTTATAATTTTATATAAAAAAGTATTACGTTTAGATTATATTTTATACTAAAAATAAAGCTAAAAAAGTACTATTTTAATATAAGTATAAATTATTAATATTAATATTAATAGGCTTATTATAGAACTATTATATAAATAATTCTTTTTATATCCATTAAGTTTAATAGCTATATTTTTATATAAATTATAATAATATTTAATATAATTATTATTTATTGCTTAACGTCCGATTCGGATCCCTGTTGGGTGTTACGGCGCTGGTGGAAAACGGTGGATCTTGGCAGACGTGGATTATGGTAGACGCGAGTCACGTGACTTGAGGACCGCATAAAATATCGAGCGGCGCTGCTATTCTTCTCCTTCCTTTCTCTAGCTTTGGATCCTCGTTTATAGACTACCAATTATACAGGCTTGCGCGTCCCTTATGCCGTGCTTGTGCCTTGATTAACTGAGTCGCTAACATTATCTAAAGCTCAACTACTTTTTCTTCCTAAGAAGGAACTTAAATATATTTATAAAGGATATAGAATAGGACCCTAAGGACATTACTAGAACTATAAGGACAGGATAAACCCCTAAGAACTAAAAGAATATAAATAGAACGCGAAACCTAAGAATAGGACACGTATAGACCAGAACCCCTAGAAAATAAATAAACACTAGAAATTACCTAATACCCCTACCACTATGCCAAGAAATACAGCAGCTGGTAAAGCTGCTGTAGGACCTGTAAATACCTCTAATAATAAAATAGTCGCCGTCTCAACCCCCTAGGAAGAGCTTATAGCAGCTAATGCCGAAATTAAACGGCTTTAAGAGCTGCTTAAAACTAGAGACACCCCTATACCTAGTAAGGAGTTATTAGACACCTAGAGACTTGCTATAGTCCTTAAGACCCTAGCCTAATGTATAGTATTAGTATTGTCGCGGTCCACGAAGGTTACGGACCCCCTATTACTTATAGACGGACTTGACCCTATATTTAACAATTAGAAGCTTTAACTATAAGACAAGCTTAAAGTTAATATAGACTACTTCCCTACTACTTAAGCTAAAATGGCCTACGTCTTCGGCCGTACTAGTGGGGACGTATAGACGCATCTACGTCCGTAATACGCCTAGGACTTAGCAGACCCCTTCCTCTCTAAAGAAGAGATGGTTGACCACCTGTCTTCCATCTATAAGGACCCCTTTAAGACACAGAACACCCGCCTTGATTATAAAGCTCTTAATATAAAGATAATAGAGACCTTTTTAGCCTTCTAGACCTACTTTCTATACCTAGCTAGCTAAGCCTAAATTCCCTATAAAGACCTAATGCCAGACCTCTTTAATAAGCTTACCCTAGACCTACAGCGCGCCGTACTGCTAGTTTTTACTACTATATAGACGCTAAAGGTACTTACGGACCACTACTTAGCTATTAACTAAGGCCTCTATTAAATTAAGACATAATCTAAGCGGTATAAAGCTAAAAACTCTCCAAACTAGACTATAAGCACTTTATAAACGGCCTATAATACCCTAGCATAATCTATAACTCCTACGGCACCAGCCATATAGCCCGCTGTTAATTTAGCAGCTAGCTATATAGCTAGTCCTACTACGGGTCTAGCGCACACTTGGCCCACATATAATAACCCCTATAAACAGGCCCTCAGCAATTAAGGAGCTTGCTTTTTATATAGCTAGAAAGACCACTTTACAAAGAATTGCTAAACAAAGGCAAAAACGGGCAAGGTTCTATTAATTTAGGAGAATAGTACGGAGTTAGAAAAAAGAGAAACCCTAAAGAAAGACTCCTCTCTAGGGTTAAAAGGGATTAATATATTATATGTTAATCTAGGTTGGCTAGTTAGTAGAAAAAGCTGTACTATCCCTTATACCTTATTCCACAATAGATATTAAGTTTTAACCTCTGCTTTAGCTAACTCTGGAGTAAATATCTTTACCTTAATAGACACCCAGTGTGCTATAAAGCTGGCTAACTTTTTAAATACACCCCTTAAAGAACTACCTAAACCAATTCCTATTCGCGGGTATAACAGATAGATAGGACTACCTATTATAACTATCTTGTAGATTTACCTCCGTGTAAACAGATAAAGGTAGTATAATATCCCCTTTCTTATTATAGACCTAGGAAGCCACAATATAATCTTAAAAAGAAAATGGCTAGCCTATCTAGGCTTACAGCTTAACGTATAGGGTAGACGGCTTATTTAGCCTAAAACTCTACCCCTAATACCCTCTTTTATAAAGGAAATCAGCATTATAATAGAAAACCTTATACGGCTATAGATAGACACCATTTACTAGGCTGATGCTATATATAGGGACTAGGCTTTTAAAAAGAACATATAGCTTAACCCATAACGGATCTATATACTACGCCGTCCCTAGACTACCTATGTTATGCCACCTATACTAGAGATTAAAAAAGTTAGTAAAAAGCTAGCAGAGCTCCCCATAGGGAACTTAGGCCCTATATAGCCACAAAGAATAGTAAGGAGTATTAGATGCTATACTAAACATATAAACTAGAGGGATAACTTACAGAAGATAGAATAGGAGCTAAAAAAGATTATAAACCTTAGGCCACAAAATACAGCCTAATAATAGTCCATAAAGAAACCTATAGGCCTCCCACCAGTTAATATCTACTGTATTAGCGCCGTAGGATTCTACCAGAACTTAGTCTAACCTAATACTATTACCTTTACCACTAGCTTATATAAAATTAATTAAATAATTAAGGAAAAGGAAAATAAGCTTAGCGAATAGGGAGGCAAGCTTATAGACAAGAAACTGGTAGAACAGAAACTACCCTATTAACACTAAAAATTCAAGGATATATTCTCTAAGGCAGTATTAAATATACTCCTACCTTACCAACTATACAACCACAAGATTAAAATTAAGCTAGATAAGGAAGACACACTTAGCTATAGCCCCCTTTATTAGCAGTCTACTGCCAAATTATAGGCTATAAAGCAGTACCTTATTAATAACCTAAATAAGGGCTTTATTAAACCTAGTTAAGCCCCTTTTAACTTACCTATTCTCTTTACTAAAAAGCCAAATAGAGGACTTTGTTTTTATATTAACTACTATAAACTAAATAATATAACCTACAAGGACCGCTACCTACTGCCCTTACTTAATAAGACTTTAACCTAAATAAGTAGAGCTAAAATCTTTACTAAGCTTAATATCTATTAGGCCTTTTACCGGATTAAAATAGACCCTAAATTAGAAGATCTTACTATATTTTAGACCTATTACAGAATATATAAATATAAAGTACTTCCTTTTAGACTAACTAACAGACTGGCTACATACTAGCGATATATAAATAATATACTCTTTAACTACCTTAATAACTTCTATACGGCCTACCTGGATAATATTATAATCTACTTTAAGAATAAGTTAGAATATAAGGAGCATGTCCACAAAGTCCTATAACGGCTCCGTAAGGCTAGTCTCCAGGCCGATATTAGAAAATTAAAATTTAGTGTTAAGCATATAAAGTACCTAGGTTTTATTATTAGTATAAACAGAATTAAGGCCAACCTAGAGAAAACAGCTATAATTAACTAGTGGACACCCCCACGGACTATAAAGGGGGTGCAATTATTTCTAGGTTTCTATAACTTCTACTAACACTTTATTAAGAACTACAGTAGGATTACCTAGCCTCTTAACCACCTTACTAGGAAAGACCAGCTATTCCACTTTAACGCTATATATATGCAGGCCTTTAATAAGCTTAAAAAACAGCTAGTATTGGCTCCCCTACTTGCCCACTTTAACCTAGAACAGCCCTTAATGCTAGAAACTAATACCTTAGATAGCGCAATAGCCGGCGTTTTCTCCTAAAAGTAACTAAACGGAGAATAGCACCCTATTGCATACTATTTAAAGACTATAATAGATGCCGAGCTAAACTACCACATCTATAATAAAGAAATCATCGGGAAAATATTCGCAGGATAAAATTTAAGTAGACTTTAATTTTCGCGTTTCGCGTAATTGATATGCAATTTAACTAACTTAATACGCAATTAACTAACTTAATACGCAATTGACTAACTTAACACGCAATTTAACTAACTTAACATGCAATTAACCAACTTAACACGCAATTTAACCAACTTGACATGCAATTGACCAACTTAACACGCAATTTGACCAACTTGACATACAATTGACCAACTTGACACGCAATTTAACTAACTTGATATGCAATTAACTAACTTAATAACTTTAAAAGCTAACTATATATTTCTTAACACGCAATTAACCTACTTAGCAACTTTAAAAGTTAAATAACATACAGTTAACCTACTTAACAACTTTAAAAGCTAACTATATATTCCTTAACACGCAGTTAACCTACTTAGCAACTTTAAAAGGTAACTATATATTTCTTGACATGCAATTAAGGTAAAGTTATATGCTAT
>Ga0307507_10004411_pt1 | contig 25036 bp, 12 predicted proteins | sample 7_EM_MG_FD_207223 | JGI IMG/M metagenome (GOLD analysis project Ga0307507, IMG submission 207223) | Populus trichocarpa ectomycorrhiza microbial communities from riparian zone in the Pacific Northwest, United States - 7_EM | ecosystem: Host-associated > Plants > Roots > Unclassified | place...
CTATACTGTGCTAAATAATCTTTATCTAAACCTTGTTACGTACCAACTGCAAGATTATAAATATTTAAGCTAACCTGTGGTATACTACTATAAAAACTCTTATATAGAGAGGTAGAAGGTTAAATAAAACACTAGAACAACTGCTATTATATTAGGTACCAGATACTTAAAATCAAAGAAGTTATAGAATAGAGCGGGAGCGACAGCACCAAATAGATACCCGTAACGTCCTCAATTGCACTACAGGTAGAGCTTTGAGTAGTGCCTCATGCAGAGCCTTAAGCAGAGCTCCATACAAAGCTTTAAGCAGAGCTCCGTGTAGAGCTTCGAGCAGAGCTTCGAGCAGAGTTTTGAGTAGAGCTTCGTGCAGAGCTTTAAGCAGAGCTTTAAGCAGAGCTTTAAGCAGAGTTTTAAGCAGAGCTTCAAGCAGAGCTCCGTGCAGAGCTTTAAGCAGAGCTTTGTGTAAGCGTTGTGTAGCATTCGTGCAGACATTCATGCAGACATTCGTGCAGACGTTCGTGCAGACATTCGCGCAGACATTCGCGCAGACGTTCGCGCAGATGTCTCTTATAACTGGATACAATATCCGCTCGGCGGATGCTTCGGATGGCGGTTATATGGGCATATTGTGTTTATAGTATAGGCGATTCAATTATCGACACATTACCAGTTTGGCGGCGCTTTCTGCTTAACATCGCGGCGGCTAATAGGGTAGATATATTAATTGATTATAAAGCTGCTTCTGCGGATTAATTTAACGGTATTTCTAAAATAATAGCTATTGTGGGGGGGTAGATTAATTTTGTTTAAGAAGGTAACTGCTCCACATACAAACAAAGTCGGATCGCTTAAGAAACGCTGGAAAAGTCTCTCAGACCATAGAATCAACTTTTTAACAAAAAAGGTTAGCGATATGCGCTTGCGGATATGTATGTCCGCTAATTAATTCTATGGTCTGAGCTTGCTGAGGTAACGGTGTTTCAAATAAAGTCCGAGAGCCGGTACAATGTCCTGCCGATCATGGTGTCACCACGACCTCCTCTTTGAACTCTAGGAACCGTAATGTCAACCGTCACCGATATGTCGGGGATGCTCATGGAGCTGGCTCCAGAACTGCTAGAGAACATCCTTTCCTTCTTGCAACCTCACGGCCTAGTTAGCTTTGGGAGCACATGCCATAAAGCTAATGCCTTTATTCGGCCAACCAACCAGGTGTTATGGCGGTCAACATTCTTGCAAGTCTTTGACGACCCACGCAATGCCTGGAAATCTCTTTTGCCCACTGCCCGCGCTGCGAACTACTGCCAGGAGACCCAATGGGACTGGTACCGCGAACTCCGACGGCGACTGCTTGCCTTCAAGATGATGCGGGAAAGTGGTGGAGAAGCTCGACAATGGTTTGGCGGAGAAACCGCCGATACCATTATTGAAATTTATGAAACAGCCTCATCCTCAGAAGTTCACCTCCGCCAAACGCAGCAAGGAACTTCTCTGAATTTGGACTTCCTGGATAGATGCTTCAGCTCTTCACTTCATGCAGAGAGAATCATTCACGACTTTCATGCAGATATTGAACCGTTTTCCATACCTCTTGATGCTATACCTGATCTAGATCGTCCACTCACGCGATCTATGGTCCCCCGCCAAAGAGTCCCAGAGAGTGCGAGTCAGTTACACGTTCTTTACGGACTGACTGGACGCGAGGTGCGCTCCAAACGAGCCAAAGCATCTGCTAGAGGTATTGTTTGTGACTGGGCTGTGACTGGGCCCGACGCAGACTATGGTCCGTTCCACAAAGATAAGAGCGGCGTAATAAACTGGCAGGTCCTGGAGGCCGTAACAAGCCTTATGATACGTAATTTTGATGCAGTAAGAAGCGATCATCTCAGAACCCCCAGAGGTTTCCAATACAATCTGCCTAATCTAATACCCAAGAATTCTCTTCCTGACGACTGGGCAGGCGTTTCTGGCGCATGGGTAGGCACGTACGCATTCTTGGACTACAGGGATCTAGTTCATTATAATTTCGCTCATCAGCCAGGACATCCCCAGGGACCAGGTTTGGATACTTATGAAGAGGCTTGCGGGGATGTCATGCAACTCCAAGTGAAGCTTGATCAGGATGGTGAGCTGAAGGACGATTGGCGGCTTCGAACTAATTTGCCGGTATGCGAGGACTTGCCCATGTTATACTTCTCGGGAACGTCCAGTGGTCACCACTCCCGGCGCTCTCGAATAGCGGTGCGGGGCACCGTATCACTTGTCCCTGGTGGAAGGCACGTTAGGTGGAGATTTTTGATAAGGTAAGACATCGCCCTAAAAGTCAGCAGTACATAGTAGTTAAATTCGCAATTCATGCTAATGTTTCGTCAATCCCTAGCTATGGCGGAGCAGACCAGTGGCAGCTAGAAGGTGTACAGCCTGGGGGTATCCGCTCTGGGGGTATCTTTGGCCTTTGGACGCATTGTGACCATGAAGAGAGTTCACCTGTTGGGCCATTCTGCTACTTTCCTCTCGAGCTTTGTTGCAAAATCCATTCCTTTGGCGCCTAAGGAATAAGGCCATAGGCAAGTGTACGGTAGAGGCGTCATTCAACTAACCTTGCTGAGCTCTGGCTTTTGTGTACGTATTCCAAGAGCTTCAAAACTGAATATGCCATAGCATCTAGATAGCTTATTTTATCAAAGGCTATTCGCACAAGCATGACTGGAGATCACGTCGGCTGCACGTCCTAATGTTAGATGAGATAGCCTAGCCTATACTTTTCACATGACATAACATTATCCCGAGACCGACCAAAAGCGGAATAAAGTAAATCTGCTTATGTAAGCAGGAAACGCCTAACGTGTTCCACCACCTAACCGGCCATATCACCAAACCGGCCACCCCAAAAACCTGCCAAAAATTGGAAAAACTGCATTTTAATATCTTAATAATGGCTTAATAATAAATTCCAAAATTTAATAATTAGCCTTTTATACCTATTTTAAACCTTTTATTAGATTTAAAAAATGGGAAACGATAATTATACACCTCCTAAATAATACGCGTATACCCCCTACCTTATTTAGTGTCGGTATTACCCAGGGGGTACTACAATTGCAATAAGTAGTTCTGGTTCTTGGTTTATTCGTATCTATCTTCTCTACCAAAGGAGAAAGTAAGGGGTAGTAAAAGGTCGGGCTATCTATCGGGCCGTAGGTAGTCAGGTGACCTACGCCATACCATACGGCCCCTACCGCATACGCTCTACGCTATTCATCTAGTAACGTTATTTACAACCTCTACTGGTACGACATTTAGTTTAAACGCTTCCTTATTAAGTTAGATGCTTCCTTATTAAGTTAGAATATTATATATATTTAACTTATTTACGCCTATATTACAAAAATTAAAGTGCGCGCTATATATGTAATATTATAATTAAGTCTTAATTTTAGCTATATAGTATAAGTAGTAAAGTCTAAATTTAATCGCGACTAAGTTAATTAATTAGATTGCATAGTGCTTTATAAGGCATTATATAAACTAATTTAGGTACTACTACCTGCTTTACGCCCACGCGCCTATACGCCTATATGCTTACGCCTAATAGGACCTAAATTAACACCTCTACTTTGTATTTAAGGGCCTATAATTATAGAGCGTTATAGTAGTTAGCTAATTAACCCTATAACCAGCTCTATAATTACTAATTATATTAATAGATCTACTTATAGAGAGCCCTTAGTATTTAAGCGAAATACTAGCTATACTATAGGCTCGTACTTTAATTTTCGCGATGTTACGGACAGCTTAAGTACAATGTTATGACTACTTGGAGAAGAGTCGGAGGAAGCTAGTTGGTTAATATAGGCACGGTCTAGGATAGATCTGGTGGAACTATGTAACAAGGAATGGTAGCTAAGGTTATATAATGTAATCTGTGTAATCTATATAATCTATATAATCTATAACAGAGTAGACAGAGCATACGTACCTTATGGAGCGAAGGGATTTCTTAGGCGTATAGTTGTGTATTTAAAGGACCATAGTCCCTACCTAGATAGTTCTCTCTTTATAGTAAATCTTAGAATATAATTAGAGTTAATCTATTAGGCAACTACTCCACCAGTTGTTATTACGTTATTAACACTATTCTTACCTACATACCCAGCCTATTAATAGGACCCACCGTAGTTCCTGCTACAAGGTTCCGTTATACATTTACTACTAAGGTTATGGTATTAAACAAGATTAAATAATATGCCACCTAAAGCACCAGTCATAATGATATCGACGGCAGCCACGACCTTAGGGTCAGGGGATACCAGTATAGCGGACACAGATTCTTAAGTGGTTACGCGAGATCAGTTATAAGAAATGGTTAATTACTTACAGGACAATAGTAGGCTACTTAAAGAACGCATTAATAGAATTAGAGTAGCAAAGGTTAAGTTACCTTCAATTAAACAATTCTTAGGAGAGAAGTTAAATCTTAAAGGGTTTCTTACGCAGATGTATTTTAAGGTTATACAGAAAGGAGCAAAGTTAGCAACACCTACAGACTAGGTAGCGTACGCAGGACTATTCTTAACAGGAAGAGCTTTAGAGTGGTTTAAGCCTTACCTTATAGAGATATAAGCAAACAGTGTAACAACTACTAACCTAGATGTACGGTATATGTTTATAAGTTGGAACGGATTTATAGAACGGTTAACATAAATATTTAGAGACCCTAAAGCAACCATAATAGCAGAACGGAAACGTTAGAACTTAGTATAACGCACTTTAGCAATTAAGTATACAACGCAGTTTTAAACACTAGCTATATAGGTTAAGTGGAATAACAGGGCGCTTATAGTACAGTATAAGCAAGGACTTAAGGCTAAAGTCTAGGACGTAATTATCCTAATAGAAGATGTGGATACTCTAAGAGAGTTAATAGACTAGTTAATAAAGATTAATAATAGGATCTATTAAAGGGAATAAGCTAAGAAAGGGTAAGATAGAGTTCTATAATTATATAAGGCGCAGAGTACATAACGACAGATATAGAGTTAAAAACTATAGAATAGCGTAAAGCTAATAGACCTAAGTAGTACCAAAGAAATCTAAAGGTAGGGAAAGAAATTATAGAAACCTAGAGGTTAAGGATTAAGTAATTAAAGGACCTAGGAGTAGAGGCTAAACCAGGGATCTTAGCAGCAGAAGACGTTTAGGCGGACTCTATAACAAGAAAAATGGTTTAAAAATAGGGCTTATATAAATTATAGAAAATAAGGTTATTTTGCTAGAGACTATAGAGGTAGTTAAAGTAACTATGTGGTAAAGGGAACCTAACTAGCAGGAGACATGTATATACAAAGGGACAATAGTACACTACGAGAAATAAAAGAGTGTTTAATTAACAGTTTTGCATTTTATTATAATAACGCATGCTAAATTTATAAGGATGCTAAGTATAGCGCAAGCTATTAGCTATAGGAGCTATTATTATCTAAGTTTAAAGAAACTAATAAACCAGCTTATAGATCGGACATTAAAGATAATAAATTTAATATAGGCAAAGCATTTACCAATAATAAGGCAATAAAGGCAGCTTACTAGAAGCATACAGACCTTAAAAAAGTTAAAATAGAAGTAGAGACTAAGACCATTATAAAACAAGGTTTAGTAACGGATGCTATAACACCATTAAATACAATTTCTATTGCTTTATAAGACAATAGGAGTAATATTTAGAAGAAACTAAGCAAGTAGATAACTACTAATGCTAGCTTATTACTTAATAAAGGTAAAAGGCCATAGGCTTAAGATTCTTAAAAAGAGATATAAGAAGCTTAAGATTTTTAAAACAAGATAAGACACACCTAAGGACCTATAACGGACGAAAACCAATGGGAAAGGGCAGCAACTTAGTTTATAGACAAATAAATAAGTATAGGACGCAAGTTTAAGAACTACAAGTTTAGGGAATAAATAAGAACGTTAGCAATCCTAGGTAAACATAGTATTCAGCCTAAAGATTAAACAGTTAATACTAGGATTAAAAAGTAAGATAACTTTAAGGATCTAGCTGCAAGATATAGAAAATAAGAAACTATAGATAAGTTTAAGACAAGAATTATTATATAGTAAGAACAAAAGCTAGACAAGAGGTTAGCTATACTAGGTTATATAAGGGACAGAGCACCTATATAAAGAGTTACTAATAGGCTAAGTGCAGGGACACCTAGGGTAAAGTGGTTAAATAAACTGGAATAAAAAGAGGATCTAGATATTCTAACTAGATTTAAAGAAAGACATACCAAAGGATGTTATAATATAGTGATAACAAGGTACTTTCTAATAGATAAACCATATACACTAAACTAGTTATACAGAAAGTGGTATAGGCAACGACATAGTAACAAATAGGAAGACTTTTATATATAGCTGAATAAAAAAGTTGTCTAAGACTAACCTATTACGGAAAAACGCATAAGTTATATTAAAGGGGTATTAATTATAATATTAAGGAACCTAGAAGAGGGATCTAGGGACTAGAGAAGTAAGTAATAAATCTTAGTACCCGCAATAGAGATACCAGTAGTTAGGTTAACTAGGTATAGGTTTAAACTTAAGAATAAAGATAAACTAAGAGTTAACCTAAGTTACCTAGCGTATTATATACTATTATGGATAGCTTGTGTAGATAATACCTGCAACATATATAAAGTACCAAAAGATAAGAACCGGAAGTACCTAGTAAGGATATATTAGGCACCCAAGGAAAGGCAGTTTAGAAACGCTAAGTATATATATAAATAGCACCCAGTAGAAGTATAAGGTTAAGGAGACTTAATACTTTAACTAGGAAGATTCCTTACAGAAGAATGCCTAGATGGATAATAGTAGTAGAAGTGCCTAGAGAACACTTATCTATAGTACATAGAGGAAAAGAAATAAACTAAGTATTGGCTAAGGTTGGACTAAGTATAAGCAGAATCTAGCAGCTAATAGTTAGAAAAAGGGGAGGCGCATAGAACTAGAGGAAACTAGTGTTAGAGCCTTAGACCCTTAAAGGAATATAAGAACAATACCTAAACTTATAAGTTAGGTAGCAAGATTAGCAGTTTAAAGCGTTAATAGATAGTAGAGTAATAAGGAACCACGTGTTACCAAAAGCAGTGGAAAGGATAGGGTTACTATATAGATAGAAGGAACACTTATATCCACTTATAACAATTTTAGGAGATTAGATAGCCTATAGAGGAGGTATTATTAATCTTAAAATAGGACCTATTTAGTTAACTATTAAAGGAAGACTAGTAAGAATGTCTTTTAATATCCTACCGTTAGGACAGGACAAGGCGATACTAGGAATGCCTTAGTTATAGGAGTATAATCTAAAGATTAATTAGGTTACAAGTTAGGTCGATATTAAGGATACTTAATAACGCAAGATGCGACAGTAAACCAAGTTGGTATGGTACTAAGTTGGAGTGATATACAAAGAGACTAAGCGAGGCTTAGGTTATATACCAAAGAGATACCATAAGTATAGTAAGAAGTTATGGTTACCAGAAAGTAAAAAGCTATTAGAACATACAGCATGGAACCACAAGATAGAATTAAAAGAGGGAATAAGTCTAAAGTTCTTTCTAATCTACAAGCTTACTAAAACAGAGTTAGTAGCGCTTAAGGAGTTTGTCTAGGAGAACTTATACAAGGGATATATTAGACTATTATAGTTATTAGCAGGATATCTAGTATTATTTATCCTAAAGAAAAACGGAAAACTTAGGATGTGTATAGACTATAGACAGTTAAACAGTATTACTAGGAAGGATAGGTATCCTTTACTCTTAATTAGTGAAATCTAAGACAGGATAGGCAATATAAAGATCTTTACAAAGATAGATCTAAGGTGGGTATACCATTAGATTAGGATTAAGGAAGGCGATAAATAGAAGGCAGCCTTTAGGTTAAAGGAAGGACTATACAAGCCATTAGTTATATAATTTAGGCTTATAAACGCACTAGCAACGTTCCAGAAGTAAATTAATAGTATGTTAGAAGAATACCTAGATAAGTTTGTTATAGTATACCTTAATAACATTATTATTTACTTAGAGAATAAGGAAGAACATAGAGAACACGTTAAATAGGTCTTAAAGAGACTATAGGAAGAACAGATGCTAGTAGCAATTAAGAAATATAAGTTCTTTATAAAGAAAACTGATTTTGTAGGATTTATTATTAAACTAGGAAAGATCAGCATGGACCCAAAGAAAGTTAAAGCTATAGTAAGTTAGCAAGAACTAGAGAACGTTACGCAATTAAGGTCATTTCTAGGGTTTTATAACTACTATAGGAGGTTTATAGCACAGTGGTTAAAAAGTATTAAGCCATTTATAAGGCTAACAAAGAAAGAGGAACTGTAGGTTTAGGGAAGTAAGTAAAAGAAGCTATTCTAGGAACTTAAAGAGTTGTTTACCTAAGAGCTAGTCCTTAAAATCTATCAACTAAAGTTAGAAACAGTTGTTAAGACAAACGTATTAGACTTTGCACTAAAAGCATACTTACTATAGAAGCACTAGGACGCATAGCATCCAGTAGCGTACTATAGTTGGAAGATAACACTACTAGAGTTAAACTATGACATCTACAATAAGGAGTTGTTAGGTATAATAGCAGCACTTAAGGAATAGAGAGCATTTTTACAAGGCATAGAGAAACCATTTGTGGTTAAGATAGACTATAAGAACCTTATAGGATTCCTAATAACAAAGGAACTCAACTGAAGACAGGTTAGGTAGGCGGAAATGCTTATAAAATACTATTTCGAAATTTAGCATACCAAGGGTACAGACAATGCACAAGCAGACGCTCTAAGTAGAAAGGCTAAACTACAAAGTGACGAAAAGCCATTAGGAGCTTTATTGCGAAAAGATTAAGACGGATTAATTAGGTATAATTATCTAAAAATTATAGTAACTAAGGAAAGTCAGATCTATAAATTACCAAAGAGTGATTAGATATAGAAGATCTAAGAAGTATAGGTAGAGGATCCAGACTTAGAGCAATATAAAAATAGAGAAGTAATGTATATACCTAAGTCTATTGCAGGGGAGTTTATTAAGGAATTCTACAAGGAAATAATATAAGGACATAACGGAGCTATAGGCTTAGTGTTAAGACTTTAAGAGGAGTATATTATTTAAGAAATCTGGGGACTAGTAAGATAAGTTATAAAGGAATATTTAGATTGCCAAAGGAATAAACCGATAAGGTATAAGTTATATGGAGGGCTACAACCTGTTAAAATACCAGGAAGACCATAGGAGGTTATATTATAGGACTTTATTATTAAATTACCAAAGTTAAAAGATCCTATTATAGGACAAGATTATAACGCGATTTTAGTAATAGTGGATAAGCTAATAAAGTAGGGATACTTTATAGCATATATAGAGGAGATATTAGTAGAGGATGTTGCTAGAATCTATATAAAGGAAGTATTTATAAGACACGGAGTACTAAACAAAATTATATTGGATAGAGATCTAAGATTCGTAGTAGTATTTTAGGAGGTGTTTCTAGCAGAATAGGGAGTTCGCGTAGCAACCTCTACAGCGTATTATCCGTAGATGGACGGATAAACGGAAAGACTAAACTAGACACTAGAACAGTATCTAAGGTATTATATTAATTATATATAGAACAATTAGGTATTGTTATTACCAGTTATATAGTTTGCATATAATACAACACCATAAGAAGAAATGGGGATATTACTATTTAAGGCGAATTACGGGTATGAACTAAGAACATCGTTATCACCACGTTAAGTAAAGAAAACAAGTAGCATAGCTAAATAAAGAATAGAGACGTTAATAAATCTTTATATAGACCTTACGGAAACAGCCAAGCTAGTACAGTAAAGGATAAAAAGGTACTATAACGCTAAGAGATCTAAGGGACTAGATCTTAAGGAGGGAGATAAAGTGTGGCTACTATACAAAAATCTTAAGAGTTAACGACTAAGTAAGAAGTTGGACTATGTTAGACTAGGACCTTTCAAAGTTAAGCAAAGAATTTTATTGGTTATATATAAGTTAAATCTACCAGTTAAAATGAAAATTTATCCTATATAGCATGTCGCGATGCTAGAACTAGCACACGGAGATATTAGGCCACTAGTTTATAAGGTAGACATATATAGAGAACAAAAAGAAGACAAATGGCAAGTTTTAAAGATTATTAGTTATAAGGACGTAGATAACAAAACATAGTATAAAGTAAAGTAGATAGGCTATAATAAGACTACCTAGGAACCACTAAGCAACCTAGAGAACGCTATAGGAAAGGTATAGGAGTATTAGAAGAAAGTAGGTTAGGTAATATTAATGAAAAAGGATTACCAAAAAACGAGTTACCTAAGGGGGACCCAAGAGGAGCAATTACCGAGCTACTTAGAGTTGTTTCCCTTGTAGAAAGAGAGCCAGTCCTTTTATTACCTAGCTTAGATAGACCCTATTAAACTAGCTTCTACTCCTTAGAATAAACCTTCTTACGTATACGTTTAAGACATTAAAGACGAGCATAAGCTAGACGTTAAGCTTTAAGGATACGTACAGATTCTTCTAAGACACGTTAAACCTTGAGCAGCGCAGAGGCTAGTTTACTATTAAGTTTCTTAGCGGTAGATTAAACACGAGACCCTATAATAAGTTACTTAGGGAACCTAAAGACTGTTAAGAGTTATAGGACGCGCACACTTAGCGTTAGAGATAGAGTGGACGTTATAGGACAATTAAACGTTTGCTTTAGTACACTCTAAATAAGAGGACGGTTGTTAAGACAAAGGGCTTACTAGCATAATACAGACTAACCCCTCTTTTACACAGCGAGAATATGGAGACGGCATTATCTCACCTAGAGATAAGATTGTAGTAACAGTACAAAACCGGCAAGCTATAGAAGAAGAAGAAGATGCTTTAGGTATAATAAGTAAGGATATTAACCAGAATAATTAAACGGACATTACACCTCTAGTAGACGACTTAGAGATATTAGGAATCTTTAAAGACAAAGATAAAGAGGAGGGAGATAGTGTTATAACTACTTGGAGAAGAGTTGGAGGAAGCTAGTTGGTTAATACAGGTACGGTTTAGAATGGATTTAGTGGAACTATATAACAAGGAATAGTAGCTAAGGTTATATAATGTAATCTATATAATCTGTGTAATCTGTATAATCTATAATAGAGTAGATAGAGTATACGTACCTTATAGAGCGAAGGGATTTCTTAGGCGTACGGTTGTGTATTTAAAGGACTATAGTCCCTACCCAGATAGTTCTCTCTTTGTAGTAAATCTTAGAATATAATTAGAGTTAATTTGTTAGGCAACTACTTTACCAGTTATTATTATGTTGTTAACACTGTTCTTACCTATATACCTAGCCCACTAATAGGACCTACCATAGTTCCTGCTATAAGGTTCCGTTATACGCAATATAGGCATAAATAAGTTAAATATATATAATATTCTAACTTAATAAGGAAGCATCTAACTTAATAAGGAAGTGTCTAAACTAAATAAGGTAGGGGATATATACTAGCGTCTATATATTGCTTAGCAGTGTCTACCTCAGTAACGCATAATGCTAAGACCTCCTGTAATATTCACGAATATCGAACGCAGTTACTATGTGGCTATTTCGCTTTTTAATATTATTAAAACTTATTAATATTCATCATTTATTTGTTTGAGAATTATTTTATAACGCTATTACCGCTTATGACTAACTGGGATATCTGTACGCGTGCATAATCCCAACAAACAAACCTATCTGGATGACCTACCTTAACTACACTATTGTCTACAACCGTTACACCCTCCTCCATTAGTCCTATAATGCCGTCTGAAGCTAATATACACGCCGCTGCTGCAGAAGAGCGTGAAATTGCTAGAGAGTAAAGGGAACAAGCTTAAGACAAAAGAGAGATTTAGAAGTATAAGGAAGAGCGCGAAGCCCGCCTAGCAGAGAAGGCTCGCTAATACGAATACCACCAGGCTCAAATGGCTTAATTATAGTTAGGCTCACCCCCTTCGGCCTTATAAGCTACCGCAACAGCTGCTACAGCTAATGACCTTGGTGAGCCTCTCCCTTCTGGCATAAAGTTGCTCGAACTCCGCCTTCCTAGTGTTATAAAAAGGGATTACCTGGACATTTTCAAGGGCACCTTTGATTTAGTAAACCTCGCCCGCCTTTAAGTCTATACCGCTCGGACCGAGATCGCTGATAAGACACGGATTAAGAACGGTACTCTAGTTACAAGGAAGGCAAAGGCAAATAGGAAGCTATTTATAGATAAAGGCGTCTGGTTTAAAGGCTTTACTAACTATATAGTTATTACTGGCACCCTCTATACATACCTGCCGGACCTTGTTGCTAGTATGCTCCTCTAGATAAATATAATTTGCACCTTATTAACCCAGTATATCTGGGTAGGTTGCATACTTAATCTAGTACTTAACTATTATACCTTTATAATAACTAATGGCCAACTAGAGCCCGCTAACTGGCAAATGCTAGCCTAGTACACAGCGCCATACCTTATAATGTCTAGTACTATCGGCTTCGCCCCCTTAAAGAGACCTAGGTTGGATACCTCCTATACCTCTAATACCTACTGCAAGTTCAATAGTAGAGGCTGCGATAATACAGCTTATAAATACCCGCATAAGTGCTTAAAGTGTGGTAAAGATTACGCCGTATTATTTAAAGCTTGCGCCTAGGAACAGCAAGGCGAACCTTATAAAGTAGGGTCTAGCCTAACTATAATATTAACTTTAATTACACGCCTAGGACCTAGGCCTAATACGTCACTATTATTCCCTACCTTTGTAGAGGTAGAGGCTCTCCACCACTTTTTATTGCCCCTAAGGATCTCAGCGTGGCACTCCCTTCTATCTAACTACCCAGGCAATCTACTAGCCATCTTAGTAGGCATCCTAACCTATGGCTGTGAGATAGGGGCCGAATTGGTCCCTACCCTAAGATCTTATAGGAACTACAACTCCTCTTAGGATAACGCTAACCTTATCTCTAAGAATATAACATTAGACCTCGCAAAAGGACGTATTAGAATCGCAATAGGGCCTATTGTAGTCTTACCCCTTAGCCTAGTGCCAAAATCGGATAGAGAATACTGCTGAATTTATAATCTCTCCTTCCCACTAGCATTTTTAGTTAATGATGTAATCCCAGAAGAATATGGAGCACTGGTATATACTATAGTTACCGCTATTTAAGCCCATGTTATTTCTGCAGGCCGTGGATGTCTACTGCTTAAGAGAGATATTAAAGATGCGTTCCGCATAGTCCCCCTATCCTATAGGGCAAGAACATTAATGGGCTTCTCCTGGGAAGGTGTTACCTACTAGGAATGCTGCCTATCCTTTAGTCTTCGAACTGCGCTACTTATATTTAACCTTTTTGTGGAAGGCCTGCATTAAATACTCTATTTATAACTACCTTATAAGGTAGAACACTACCTAGACGATTTTATCTTTATCCTTGCTAACCTAAATGACTTAGCGGCTGTTACCTAGACTTATATCTCTGTTACTAACTCCCTAGGTATCCCTTGAAATGGCTCTAAAGATATAGCAGGAACTGTTATTAAGGTCCTAGGATACACTATTAATACCATATAAATGTAAACTTGATTGTCATCACAGAAACAATTACGTGTTATTGAGAAGGTCACTACCGCACTCTAATATGGCTTATTATCGTGCCTTTAAGCCCAGCAGCTTACGGGATACCTTGCATGGTGCGCCCATGTAATTAGACTCGGTTGATCTTACTCTAGATCCCTCTGGATTTTTATTATTGCTTAGCCGGAGACTTTAGCAAACAAGCATAAACCTAGGCAATTTAATACTGAGTTATAAAGTAACTTATGTATCTAGCTTGACCTACTTACTATAAGTAATGGGGTATTGTTCTTTGACAACGTTAAGCGTGCCTATATTTATCTCTTTACTAACGCCTCTACCCGGTTTGGGTTTGGCGGCTTTTACTTCTTTAAGGAACTTGAACACGAGGATAACTGGCAGTAGTATACTGCTAACCTCCCTTAATCTTAGGCGTTTAGCATATTGCCTAAGCCCAGTTAATAAGTAGACTATATTAATCTAAAGGAGATGCATGCTATTGCTTACGTATTTAATATATGGTCTACTAACTGGCAGTATAGCGCGCTATCTATTTATACCAATAGCATAGTGGTTTACTAGGGTATTAAGAAGACTGTTATCTGTGGTGTAGCAAACAAATCGCTCCGCAAGATTATGCTAGCTGCTATAGCTTATGATATCACAATATCTGCAAAGTGGATCCTAGGTAATTTAAATAGCTTAGCTGATACACTATTTTGATTTTAGGCCGCGACTATCTATTAGTTCTGCCTATACTAGGCCCTTAATTCACTACTACTAAAGCTAATAAGTTTTTAACTAGGTGCCGTAAACCTAATAGACTACTTATAACCACCTACAAATTTTAAGGATAATGTTAATGCGCTATCCGACCTCTACGCGCTCCTTCTCTGGCACGGCCTTGCGCTAGTGACCCGTAGGAACTATTCCTTAGTAGTTAACAGCTGGGAGTTATACTGTGTATTTGAAGGAGTCTTTCCCTACCTAGCTAAGCCGTGTGAACTAGGCGAATGGATTGCTTGTCGCGCGTTTGGTACCTCCTAGCCATAGATAGGTAGGCTCAAGGCCAAAACCTTACAAGCCTACGTCTCCGCAATTCGCTCGCGTTATGTAGATTATAGCATCTTAATTGCGGCATTTGAGGATCCTACAGTATACTAATTACTTGCCGGAGCAGCCGCTATCTCTCCCTTAGTAAAGAAGGACAAGTAGCCTATTACTAGGGATATTCTAGCCCAGGTAGTGACACACGGCCTATCGCTACTGGATGTTAATACTGATGCCGTATTTACCCTCGCATTTGCTGGATTTCTATGGATGGGCGAGATTACGTATACTACGGCGGAGCTTAAGAACTAAACGACCTTCCTAATAAGAAAGGCTACCTGACGCAATATCACCTTTACGCCTAGTAGGATGATATTCCGCCTTAAATGGAGCAAAGCCGATAAGTAACACTAGGGCGTTAATATCGCCATTGCGGCGGTAGGCGGCCTATTATACCCAGTCGCTGCTATGATAAAGCTATTTAATAGGGACCCTTAACCCCTTAACTCCCCCTTATTTAGTCTAGATAGTAAACCCTTTGCCTCTCTAGGGGTTTATAAGATCCTTTCCTCCTATCTAGTAGCCGCTGGAATTAATCTAAGTAGCTACTTAAACCACTCCTTCTGCTAGGGCGCTGCCCAGTTCGCTGAAGATTTAGGGTGTTTATATCAGCAAATTTAGCAACTTGGTTAGTGGTTATTAGAAGCCTTTCGCCTATATATTAGGACTAAGACTACTGACCTCCGTCGCCTTAACTCTCACTTCTAGCGTGGTGTACCGCTCTTAGCGTAAGGAATACTAGGCAGCAGGTCAAGATGTCAAGATAGCCGCCAAGGCGCTAGTGGTAAGCGAGCCAATAGCGATTTTCCATGCCGGGCATGGAAAGTCCTGATTGGTTGACTTATAAGTCAGGATCTGTAGAATATGGCAGAACGCGACAATGTGGCAGAATATGGCAGAATGCGGCAATGTGGCAGAATATGGCAGAATGCGGCAATGTGGCAGAATATGGCAGAATGCGGCAATGTGGCAGAATATGGCAGAATGCGGCAATGTGGCAGAATATGGTAGAATGCGATAATGTCTTTCTTCTTTTTTTTTGGCGTAGGAGCTTTGCTTGGGGACATCTAGTCGCTTTAGGGCAAATCCTTAGCAGATTTCAGTGCTAGGTACTAGTAAAACTGCTAAGAACTAGCCCTAAAGTGACCTTATAGCCCTGCGCCTCCCAATTATATGGTTAAAATTAAAATATCCCCTTACGTGACTGCGATAGATAGATACTAGCGTCTATATGTTGCTTAGCAGTGTCTACCTTAGCAATGCACAATGCTGAGACCTCCTGCAATATTCGCGAATATCAAATGTAGTCACTATGTGGCTATTTCGCTTTTCCTACCCGCCATCCCTTGCACTTAGTATGTATTATAGGTAGTTAGCGCTTTTAGGCAATTCTTTAGCAGGTGCTAGGAACTAGCTAAACCGCTAAGAACCCGCTTTAGTGCAACTACCACAGTTAGATAGTTTTGCAGCCATAGGCTTGCGGTTGGGGACATCTGGTTGCTTTAGGGCAAATCCTTAGCAGATTTCAGTGCTAGGTACTAGTAAAACCGCTAAGAACTAGCCTTAAAGTGACCTTATAGCCCTGCGCCTCCCAATTATATGGTTAAAATTAAAATATCCCCTTACGTGACTGCGATAGATAGATGTATATTAATTAGGGAGTATATATATATTATTTAGGGGGTATATAATTATTGTTTCCCTAAAAAATAATATATTAAGTAGCTTTAAAGATATTATAATTTAGCTTAAAATTAGGGGCTAAAACTTAATATCTTAATAACTACTAGGCTTATTACACTAAATTTTTATTAGGGGTCTTAACATAGGTATAAAAGGCTAATTATAAAATTTTAGAATTTATTATTAAGCTATTATTAAGATATTAAGGTGCGGTTTTTCTAATTTTTAGTAGGTTTTTAGAGTGGCCGGTTTAGTAGTATGGCCGGTTAAGTAGTGGAATATATTAGTGCGCCACCCTACTAAGTATATCTACTATAAAAGGCAATTCTTTTAATAATAGAGCTTCTATTATTAATTATATATATATTATACAGTTCTTTAACACTCTGTATACGTCTTAGTATTATGCTTAAGCGACTAGTATATACTATACTTTAGTAGTGCTCGTTGCCGTCACTTGCTAAGTGCACTAGCTATAGCCTCTATACGGCTTTCCTGCTTAGTCTTGATTAAAGATTAAGCCTTAGCCCCTGTAAGAATACCTCCCTTTACTAGGTATAACCTCTTTTATACTCTCTTCCTCTTTTAGCGCTAGTTCTTAGTATATAGCTTCTTATTTTTAATTATAAGAAGGAAAGCGCCGTATATTGCTAATTTATAACCTTTTGTGAGCTAGTTTAAGGCCTAATCTGTTAGAGAGGGAGGCCTATATATATAGCGCTTAATATACTCCTTAAGGAGCGTAGTTTGGCAATATAGCTCTATAATATTATGTAGTGTTTCTAATACCTAGGCTTATTATTAATGTAAAACCGCAAGGCTCGGTACTTTTTAGAAAATTAACGCGCGACTTTTTCAACACCAAAGCTTTATCACTATATTCTATTCCTACGCGTTCTTCCCGCGGGTGATTATATTGATTACACAATCGTAACCATAATCAAAAGATTGATTTTGATTGCGATTAGTTATATTATATAGTAATCATAACTTATGTAACTAATAGAATAGTTATATGCATCCCTGCATCCGTCCTCAGGCTCGAATCTGACGAAATCGCCGCATTTTAGTTGCTTACAAATGTTGTTGAACGGACAACCAGGTATGAGAACTCTGTCTATTAAAGAGGGCTTCTAGAGCCTCTATATATACACCAGATAGGTGACAAATAGGTTGCAAATAGAATGACGACTACGTCGTCATTCGGTAATGGAAACAAGTATTTAGACATTCGATGAGACATACGAGGTAAGGAGCGGGGTATTGAGACATAGGGTTCTAGACTTGAAGCCAGTATCAAGATGGTAGTAAGGAAATACGATCCAGTTCGACAAATGTGAATGAGCTTTACATCTTTAAGCCTAGTCAAGGAACGTAAGAGCCCGGACCAAGCACCCTCTTCTGGGGCAGAAAGGTCTAGTTCATCAAACACAACGGTTTTAATGGTGTTACTATTCAGAGCGATAAATTTTCGAAGGCCACGGGCGTGCACGAGAATGTTTGAGAGCTCAAAGTCGGTTATTAAGGGAAGCGATAACGTAGCAAGCAGGTCGCCAAGAAATTTTTCGGAACCTCTACAGTTGAAATCTGCCAGACAAAGTGATCGTAGGTTCGCTAATATTTGTAGGCTTTGGCCAAGTTCTTTGATGTTGATCCCCTTGGTTAGCGAGCATTTCGAGCCATGTTCGTATTTGTTGATATATCGGAAAAGTGTGACGCGTTCTAAAGCTGGATTTAGGAATTTGTTCTGTGAAATTCCAGTAAGAGCTGAGACAGTTCTTCGTGTTATGGGCCATGAACCCGGTGGGGGGTATTCCCTTGCGAAGATTTCTGCGGTTTTGAGTGCCAGGGCTCTGCACGTCCCGCGGACTGATATGATCGCGTATTCTTTGCTCGGAATGAAGTTAAGTGTATGGTAAATAAGCTCCACTGGAAGGTCTGGAAGTGATAGGGCCATGGCAATAAAAGTGGCAAATAGGGTGTTAAATATGGATGTTGGTGACAATATAATAGAAACCTAAGTGAGTTTGAGCTTCATAAACACAACTAAAGGCCATATTTCCAGGAAAAGCTTACTGTTTTCTGATGTTCAACAGCTCAAGTATCTGAAGAGTGAGTAATCTGAAAGACAATAGGGTGTGAGTTATATAGAAGATGTTGCAAGGTTCGCAACGTCTAGGCAGAAATTGTCGACTAAGATCGGATTTGCTTACTCTGTTTCTGATGCCTACCACCCTATGACTCACCACCCTGTTCCAGCTGCCTACCCCTTTTTGTTCCTACACCTTCCTTATGTATATGTGGAGGCCCTAGAGCCATATTTAATAGACAGAGTCCTGATATTCCGATTGACAGAATAGTCAGCTTTGGGGAACTCTAAACTTTAACGATCAGCGAATATACAAAGCATATTCTCCCAAACTATGTCACTTATGTACAGTGGCCGGAACCTGTCGGCCGCTAGCTGGTACACCAAAAAGACCGGACCTGTTGGCAGCGCCAATTAGGACAATATATAGCCTTAAATTCCGGCTGACACACCCCTAGGGACTAGTAGCTCGATAGTAGCTAGTATTTTTTGAAAAATTTCTCCGTTGTGTCGATAACCGCTTTTCTTTTTAGGTTTTACCGTTTTGGTTATTTAACCGGGTCTAGTCCCTTCCGGATCTGGTTGCCACCAAAAGGCCGCTCTGGGCTGTCTCGCCAAAAAAATATGGCCAGCGGTAGAGGGACACCCCCTAATTGATATGCGGACACCCCCCAATTGATATACGGACACCCCCTCCTTAATTGGTTTAGTTTATTCCCGATTAAGTTAGAACATCACGTGCGTTTGACTTGTTTATATCTACATCACGAAAATCAAATTATTAAAATGTAACTTTTATGACTGCAATATCACGATTAAGTTTTGATTTTAGTTATAGTATAAGTGGTAGAGTCCAAATTAGATTTGGAATGCGCTAAAGGAGCCCTTAGTAAAATCCTCCTGAAAAGGTAAGTTGCCTAGGCCTTTATAAGCCTTGCTGCCGACACCTTGTAAGTTATCTATAGTAGTATCTTAACTTCCACCACTACTCTTACTACCTAAAGTATTACCCACCTGCTCCTGAGTCGATTAATTGGATTATGCAGTGCTTTGCGAGGCATTATATAAACTAATTTGGGTGCTGCCACCTCTGCTTAATGTCTGTAGGTTGCCTCCGCGGGCACTCCTACGCCTATGCCTACGCCCACAACCACGCCTGTGTCCGCACACAGTATATCTAGTATTTCGTTTGAATGCTAATGGCTTATGGCGAGTCGATGTATTAACCCGATTAGGAGTTATAGAGCTAGCTAGGCGACCGCGGCGACGCTTAATAATTAGAGGCTCTTAAATAAGTAGCAGAGAATTAATAGGTGGGCCGGTAGGAGAATCTGGCTAAGGGCGATTAAACTACTAGTGTTCGTTAATTTCGGTAAGCTCAATTTTAAGTATGGAGGTGGCGCTTTGGTGTAGCTGTTGGTGGAGTATATGGCAGCAGGGGAGGCTATATACAGCAGTCTAAGAGCCACTATAATTTAACTGGTAATTAGCAGACTTTGTAAGCTTTAGTTAGGCTTTGAGGTGGCGGAGGCCCTAGGGCGTTACTTTATATAAGATATCTTCGAACTCAGGCTCGCAAACGTTATACGGTAGGCTATCTTTATGGTGTGCTATTGTTGCCGTATACTTGTTTACATCGTTCTTAATAAAGTTCTTAATATTTAATACAACATTAAGTAGATCGCCGGTAGAAACTTAAAGGTAGCGCTTTAATTTGGCGTGCGCGCCCTTAAGTCGCGATGTGACTCTAGATTAAAGAACATTTAAATTAGCTTTATAAGGTTAATATATTGCGTAGTACAACTTTTTGACTTACCTATTTTTAAAATGCATGTATAGATCTGTGTAGCAGGTGATAAACTCTTTATGGTATAGCTACTACTCATCTTTTAAGTAGTTGATTAGCTGTTCTTAATCGCTGTAGTCCTCTATAAGTTGGTTTTAGGCTATAGTAAACTTCTCTAATATATTTTAGCTGTAGTAGTCTGCCTAGCGCTTTATAAACTTATCGCAATGCTCTTAAATCTTTCCCTTCTCCTTATTAGATAAGTCTCCTTATATTACCTAGTTACTTTACGCGTGTGTAAGAACGTTCTTGGTAATATGCTACAGGTAAAGGAGCTAAGGGACTTTAGGAAAGTATACATGTAGTATATTCTTAAGCGCCTGTTCCTTATCCGTAATTACAACTTTGGGTGTTAAATTGTAGTAGTAGTAGAGAAGGTAGAGCTGTTAAATTGTAAAGCTGTAATTAACTTCTGTTTCACCTAGTAGGAAATAGTAAGTAAGCTTAAAGTTCTGCCCAGTATTACTAACCCCTACTGTGTGTAGAAAGGGCATCTTGAACTTATTTATTTTGTAAGTATAATTAAGTAGTAAAATATTAGGGTTCTTCCGGAAGAACTTAATTGATTCTAGATAAGCGAAGAATAGATATTTAACTTAATTATTATTATCTTCCTTATGCGTGAAGTAGTATTTTAACTTAGGATTATCGCTACCGTGCTCACTAAGAGATTTAATTAATGCTTAAATTGGGGTAAGGCCTCTAAGGAGTCTCTTCTTGTTTAACTTTTGTTTGTTGTAGATATCTTAAATACTAATTATAATGTCCTTCTTTAGTAAATTTATAAGTATTTTAGTAGCCCTAATACTACTGCCTGATATATCTGTAATCGTCCTGTTTGTATCATAAGAACGCTGACGGTGTTGCGGTAGAGCAATTGGGTCAATAGCTACTGAGTAATTATAATTAGGATCCTTTACTTCTAAGCCCCATCTAATTGGTATACGCGTTAATGTAGCTTTAAAAGGACACTCTGTTATGTGGGAGCTAGTAAGGCGATCTCTAGAGGTATTAGTATAGGCGCGGCCTTTGGCACATTAAAGCCATATCTTGCGCACAGTAGGTGGCGTTTGCTTGTCAGTTTTAGATCGAAAAGTTGTAACTGCATAGCCTTGCCCTTTTGCAAACTTATTAATATCATCAATTGCAAGCTCTGGGAAGTCGTACACCTTCTAGGGGGGTGGGTTGAGGGCCATGATGAAGGCAGCAATAGGTGAGCCAAATACGAGGTGATATTTTGGGTATGGGCGCGCGACGATTGTTCGCGATGCAGATGTAAACAAGTCAAACGCACGTGATGTTCTAACTTGATTGGGAATGAACTAAACCAATTGAGGAGGGGGTGTCCGTATATCAATTGGGGGGTGTCCGCATATCAATTAGGGGGTGTCCCTTTACCGCTGGCCAAAAATATATATCCCTAGCAAACTACGCTGTCATTTATTAATTCGAAACGCATGGCTTCTTTTAGCTATGCTTTAGATCTCTTATCGCAGCATATAACTATGACATTAGTTATAGGGTTCCTCGCTGCGGTCGGCACCCTCGCAACTTCTACTGTGCTCTTCTACCTTTCTCGCGCCGTCTTTGTTTACTTCCTGCGGCCTACATCCCTGACATGCTACCTCTCCAACGACACAGCGCATCCCTCCTGGGCCCTCATAACTGGAAGCACTGATGGAATTGGCCTTGGTTTCGCCAAAGAGCTTTGCTCTCTAGGCTTCAACGTTCTTCTCCACGGCCGCAACATGGGCAAACTGCAGCACGTCAAATCAGAGCTTTTGACAGCTTTTCCAACCCGCTCAGTCGCAATCGCCGTCGCTGACGCATCCGATTTCAACCAGGCATCGCTCTACACTCTTGTTCAACAGGTTTCGAATTTGCCAGACGGCGGAAGATTAAGAATATTGGTTAATAACGTCGGTGGTGCAAACCATCTGATAGAGAAAGGCTTATTTTGCCCACTGCAAGATATGAGCTTGGATGAAGTAGACAAGCTCATCAACGTCAATGTGCGCTTCCCAACACGTCTCACAGCTGCTTTACTGCCTGTCTTGACATGCGACCTCAATACACCCTCACTGGTTGTCAATATGGGGTCTATGGCAGGTGTGTCGAACCTGCCCTACATGGTTATCTACAGTGCTACGAAAGCGTTCAATCTCGCGTTCTCAGAAGCGCTGGGCAAGGAAATGAAGGCGCAAAGGCACGCTGTCGAGTCCTTAGGCTTCGTTATAGGATCAGTAGATACGCCCGGCGCACCGAAAGATAGCCAGGGTAATATATTGGTAATGGAGCCACGAGAGATGGCCAAGGCATGCTTAGATAGATGTGGTTGCGGGCAGTGGATTCTTGAAGGTATATGGAGTCATTGGGTACTAAGTATATTTTTGAAGGTAGTCCCGGAATTCATAATGGTAGGTAAGGTGAAGGATCTGTATTTGAAGCAGAAAAAGGGCAAGTGAAGTCCCTAGATATAAATGCTCACATCATGCAGCGAGTCTCTCCAGTGTCTCGTGAGCATCGTAGTCTCATCGACGATAAATAGTAGTGGCGAGTGCCATGAGAGAAGAAAGGATACTTTATCCCTTCGCACGTTGGTTTGCGTCCTACGGTATCGATAAGGGCCTGGCCAATAAGAGGCGCGCGTTGGGCGCCCGTGTGTACAGCTGCGCACAATGTTCCTAGGCTTGGCGCCAAGTGTAGGACTCAACGTGCGAAGGGATACTCTACACTGAATACGAGGAATTAACATAAGCAAGTTCTGGCGTGCATTGCTTGTGGATATGCAGCCCGCCAGCACGCGGCACCACTGTGATTATCCTGATTGCAATAGGAGCTTCCAGCGTCCGGAATATCTCAAACGTCACAAACTCAACCGTAAGATCCTGCGTTCAACCAATAGTGGGTAATCATTCTTACATCCAGACACCAATCAGACCATATCGTACCCGCGGTGCCAGAAATTGTACTTCGGAAACGATCTATTGCAGCGCCATTTGACATTGAAACATGGTAAAGATGGTTGGAGAGAGGCTTTGAGAAGATCCAGCTCCACAAACCCTGGATCTGTGGGTATGGGGAATCATGCATTGCATAATCTTGACGAACCATTGTTGTTGGACGGAGCCTTCTTTCCTCCGCCCGAGCCAGGTCATGAACCACCAGGTAATCCATTCGATGAATCCGAAATCGATAACGTAAGTGATGGGGTTATGAAGGTGTCCCTAGTTATGAAGGTTTTGAACACCAAAGTACCCGAGAATACCGATTTGGTGGAAAATAACTAGTAAAACCCATTTAAAACCATCGCATTGTTATTAAGGAGCTTCAAAGCCATAAATATATATAATAAAGTCTATATTAAGTCAATTTTTAGTGTTTTAGAGCTCAATTTCCCGCTCAATTTCCTACTTAATTAGTCGCAAAGGGTTACTAATTAACTCAACATCCTTATCTAAGGACTCTTCGTCACTTAAATTACTTCTATTATTATCCTCTTACTCTTACTAAGTGTTCTCTAGTAAAGCAGCTTCTTCTACTACCTTCTTAGCAGCTTCCTAAAGTTGCTAGATAAAAGCAGTAGCAGTAGCGGCGGCAGTAGAGGACTCCTCTACCCACTTTTAGAGCTCTTCTACAGTTAACTGTTTTAATATTACATAATTAGCTGCTATCTAAGCCGCCAATTAAGCTTCTTTAGTATTCTTTCTGCAAGCTATATTAGCGGCAGTAAGAGAGCTTTATTACGCCTTCTTGGCCACCTTTTCTACTTCTCCTGCCTCTTACTAGTATTCTTTAGCCAGCTTTTTTGCATCTATAGCTTTCTTCCTAGCCTTCTTCCTAGCCTTAACTTATTTCTTAGTAAGTACTATAGCTACTTAACAATCTTTTTTAAGCTATTCTTTAGCAAGCTTAGTATGCTCTTTAGCCTTACTAGCAGCAAGCTCCCTTACTACTTCTAAAGTAAGAACTAATTCGGTAAAGAGTATATTCCATTTATATTTTTTTTTAGCCTTCTGCTCCTCAGCATATTACTAAAAATTATTATTTTCTACTTATATAAGCTCCAAGCCTTCCTTTAAGGATTGTAGGTATTGCATTAATATTAAAACAACTGCCTCTGTTGCCTCCAGCGACGTTTCTAGATAAAGGATTATGCGCATATACCAGGCTTAAGTGTGCTCACTATTAGGCGGTAAAGGATACATAGGGGAGGATAAGACCGTTATATGCTTAAGGGCAGATGGAGGTGTAGATGGCCATATAGAGGAAGGTTATGCAGAGCAACAATTAAGAGCTTAATTTGGGTTAAGGGGGAGAAGGCCTACTGCTTTAAAGGCGCTCCTAATTAACTCCCTAGTATAAATTTACAGCCAAATCTTACTAAGTATTTATAGAAAATAGTCTCTATTAATACCAGTAACGCTACAAGCTATATATATTACGGCGCTGGTGGAAAACAGTGGATTATGGTAGACGTTATAGTAGACATAGAGTCACGTGAGCTCACGTGACCCAAGGATTGTATAAGACTTCGAGTGACGCTGCCCTTCTTCTCCTTTCCTTTCTCTAGCTTTGGATCCTCGTTTATAGACAATCCAATTGTACAGGCTT
>Ga0307507_10004412_pt1 | contig 25035 bp, 7 predicted proteins | sample 7_EM_MG_FD_207223 | JGI IMG/M metagenome (GOLD analysis project Ga0307507, IMG submission 207223) | Populus trichocarpa ectomycorrhiza microbial communities from riparian zone in the Pacific Northwest, United States - 7_EM | ecosystem: Host-associated > Plants > Roots > Unclassified | place...
TTCGTGTAGAGCCTTATATAGAGCCTTATACAGAGCCTCCAAGTAATAAAACTATATAAGATTGTATAAGATTATATTAGATAATATATAATAGTTAAATATATAGCATATAACTTTACCTTAATTGCATGTTAAGAAATATATAGTTACCTTTTAAAGTTGCTAAGTAGGTTAATTGCGTGTTAAGAAATATATAGTTAGCTTTTAAAGTTGTTAAGTTAGTTAATTGCATGTTAAGTTAGTTAAATTGTATGTTAAGTTGGTTAATTGCATGTTAAGTTGGTCGAATTATATGTTAAGTTGGTTAATTGCATGTTAAGTTAGTTGAATTGCGTATTAAGTTGGTTAATTGCGTGTTAAGTTAGTCGAATTGCGTGTTAAGTTGGTTAATTGTATACCAAGTTAGTTAAATTGTGTGTTAAGTTGGTTAATTGCGTGTTAAGTTGGTTAATTGCGTGTCGAGTTAGTTAAATTGCATGTTAATTACGCGAAACGCGAAAATTAAAGTCTACTTAAATCTTATCCTGCGAATATTTTCCCGATATATATAGAGCTTTTAAGACAAGGTTAACGTGTTTCTTATATTTCGTTAGGTTATTGCTATATAACAAAATATTGTTAATATAAGTAGTATAGAAAATATCCAGGTAAGGTTATAGGGTATTATTTATAAAGTATTAAAACGAACTTAGGGCATTTATAAGGCTAAACGGCGTTACTAAGTATTTATATAGTCTATATTTAGTGCGGAATATAGTAAGCTATTTATCTCCCTTTATAATACGGAGGCGGTTAAATATATAGATAAGGTCGAGTTTTATATAGTAGCGAGCCTTACTTAACCAGTTTAGTATCTCTTAAATTAACAGGAACAGGTACTAATTCTTAATGGTAATAGCGTTAAGAGCTTAGTAGTCTATATAGAAGCATAAACCGCCACTAGGTTTTTTAACAAAGATTATAGACACAGCTATAGGCGAAGAGCTTACTCTAATAAATCTTTTACTTAGGTGTTCGTCTAAGTACTTCCATAGTACTTAGAGTTTATTTTAGGATATTCCGTATAGGGGTCTAAATCCTAGCTATTTTCCTTCTTTAAGTATAATCTTATAGTTATATAATTGGTATTCTACTAACTTATCGGCTTCCTTTTATAAAAACACCTCTAGGTTCTTATAGTGGCATACTAGTACTTTTATAATAGGGTTAGTATATTTCTTTAGTGCTAAGGCCTTTTTAATGTCGGCTATTGTAATAGCGAAGATTATATATTTCGGTTTCTTAGCGAGTTATACTAATAGGTAGCTCTAATTATATAAATGTGTAAGGTATTAAGCGAGCTTAGATTATTTTTAGCTTTTTATATAGTTTCTTATTTAGGTTTAGGTTTAGTGTTAAATATAGAGTTAGTATTAGATTTAGGTTTGGGTTCTTTAAGTATTCTTTTTATAGTAGAATACTAGTTCTTCTAGTACTTTTATATATTAAGCTTAAGCTTCTACTTAGTTTGGGGCGGTAGGGTAGTTAGAATTGGTTTATATAGTTTAGTATAATTTTTAGGTTCTTAGTAAACGTTAGTGGAAATCTTATATTAGTAGAATTTAATAGAATTCTTAGGTTAGTAGAATTGGGTGGACTTCTTAGGTATACAGTAAATATTAGTAGAAATTTTAGACTAGTGGATCTTAGTGGATTTTTTAGATTCTAGTTCTAGGTCTAAGTAGCGAGTTATAAGGTACTTCTGCTTATAACAGGAGGCGGTAAATAGAAGCTTAAGGTTGTCCTAATTAATGGTTACCTTATATAGCTTTATCTAGGGTTATCTAAGAATTATTAGGTAACCTAGGGTAGTTATAAAAAGCTTAATTAATTCTTTATAGTTTAGGTATTAGAGTTTTAGGGCCGCTATATAAGTAATACGGCCCGAGATGGTGCGTTTGCCATTAAATCTAAATACGTTAATATGTCAGTTAAGGGGTATTAGGGTAAACCTATTGTTTTACGCGAAGATCTTATTAATAAATCCTATACCACTAGCTCCTATATTAATTAGGACTTAAGTATTAGCCTATTAACCTTTCTGCTAAAAATAGTAGTTAACGATTATACTGCAATCCTAAGAGTTAGGGTTTATAATATCTAATACATTTAACGGGATCCTATAATATAGCTATCCCAAAGAGCGACTTAACTCTAGGATATACCTTTTAGTGGCAAGCGAGGAGGGGTTCTTAAGGGTAATCGTATACTAGAGCTTCGTCCTTATCGGTGACTTTTACTGGACAAAGAGCTAGAGACGGATAAAGGGGATTAGGGGCAGCGGCTGGAGGATTAATGCGGTAAACGGCTGCTAGTGTTAACCATTTGTAGATTCTTTTAGAAAGGGATGGAGCAGTAGCTGGAGATATAGGTATTGCTTCCGCACTTAAAACAGAGGCCGTGCTTAATACATCGTTCTTATTTAGTAGATCCTTTTAGGGCGTAGGAGAGAGTTCTAGTGTTAATATTTATAGTGTCTAGGTCTTTGCGGGTCTTAGGTAATTAGGGGTAGAGTACTAAAATATATATTTTAGGGTAAGGCGTAGTATATTATTATATAAGCCATTAATAATATTAGTATAGGTAGTAATAGTATCCGGTAGCTTAACTCCTATAAGTAATGCTTTTAGTTTAGAGTTTAGAGATTCTACTAGACAATTAATTAAGGCGGGTTCATTCTATCCAGTTTCTTTAGCGTAGCGGTAGAACTTAGTGAAGTATAACGGGAAGTTCTTAGAGCCTTGTGTTATCTTATTTAGTTTCCTTTATACTATAGCAACTTAGTTAGGGTTACTATAAGAAGCTTCCAATATGGTAACTAGCTCTTCTATAGTTCTTAGTTAGAACAGGTATACAGTTTCTACGGCATCCCCCTTTAAGCAACTTATAGCATAATATAGTTGGCTATTAGGGGTAGGGTAACGATTGATATTACCGGTAAGCTTATTATAGAGTTAGTTAAGGAAGAAGCGAAGTTTATTCCTTTTACTTAAATAGGCAGAAGGATTAGGGAGATATTTAGTTAGCTTTCTTACGGGAGCGTTAATTGGCGAATTTGGGGTTAAGGAGCCAGTTCTAGACAAGTTCTTTCTACCTAGTGTTTGTGGGTTAATATTAGTAGGGACGGGTAGGGGCAACGGTATAGCAGACGGTGGGTTTTAACGGATCTCTTCGACTTCCTTTTTTAGAGACTCGATTGTTTCGTAATATTAGGCCTTTTATTAGGCAAGAGCTTCCGTAAAAGCTTTTTACAGGCCCTTTATTTATTTAGTAAATATAGTACATAAGTCATTTGCGGATATAGGGGCTTCTAAGTCGTTCTATATGCTAGGTAGGGTGGAGTATAAGTTTTAACACAACGTAGTGTTACGAAGTAAGTATAAGTGACGATAATATATAACAAAGTAGATATTATTAAGCTACGTATATAAACTATATAATAAAGTTAAAACGTTGCGTAAGGAAAGAAGGTAGGAAAATAGGGGGAAAGGGTATATATTATTAACTTAGTTGCTTGGTTAATACGTATACAGGGTAAAATATAATTTGGGTAGTAGTCCTAGCAGAACTTAGCAGGATTTATTAAACTTAGTAGAATATAGTAGAATATGGCAAATTGCCGTCAGATTACCGTATATTACCATTAAATTGCCGTATATTGCCGTCTTATAGTTAGTCTCCGGTTGCTTAGTCAGTGGAAACAGGTGGACGTATATAAAGTACTACAGAGGTATCCCGTAATAGATATATAAGAAGACTAAGCAAGGCTTAAGTTATATACTAAAAAGATACTATAAATATGGCAAAAAGCTATAGAGCCTAGAAAGTGAAAAGCTATTAGAGTATATAATATAGGACTATAAAATAGAGTTAGAACTAGAAACCAGTCTAAAGTTCTTTCTAATCTATAAACTAACTAAAGAGGAGTTAAGGGCACTAAAGGAGTTTATCTAAAAAAACCTATAAAAGGGATATATCTAACCATTATAGTTATCGGCAAGATATCCAGTATTATTTATACCAAAAAAAAATAGGAAACTTAGATTATGCATTAACTATAGATAGTTAAATAGTATTACTAGAAAGAATAGGTATCCTTTACCCTTAATTAGCGAAATCTAGAATAAAATTGGCAATTATAGATCTTTACGAAGATAGATCTAAAATGGGTATACTATTAGATTAGGATTAAGGAAGGTAATAAATAGAAGGCAGCCTTTAGGTTAAAAGAAGGGCTATATAAACTATTAGTTATGCAATTCGGACTTATAAATGCACTAGCAACATTCTAAAAATAGATTAATAGCATGTTAGGAGAACACCTAGATAAATTTATTATAGTATACCTCGACAATATTATTATCTACTTAATAAGTAAGGAAGAATACAGGGAACACATTAAATAGGTCTTAAAAAGACTATAAGATAAATAGATACCAGTAGCAATTAAGAAATACAAGTTCTTTATAAGGAAGACTAATTTTTATAGAATTTATTATTAAATTAAAGAAGATTAGTATAGACCTAAAGAAGGTAGAGGCTATAGTAAGTTAGTAAGAACTAGAGAATATTATATAGTTAAGATCGTTTTTAGGGTTTTGCAACTACTATAGGAGGTTTATTATATAGTAGTTAAAGAATATTAAGCCATTTATAAGACTTATAAAAAAGGAGGAACTATAGATATAGGGTAGTAAATAAAGGCAGCTGTTTAAAAAACTTAAGGAGCTATTTATCTAAGATCCAATCCTTAAGATCTACTAACTAACGTTAGAAACGGTTATAGAAATAAACGCATTAGACTTTATACTAGGAGTATACTTACTATAAAAACACTAGAACGTATAGCATCTAGTAGCATACTATAGTTGGAAGATAACACTACCGGAACTAAACTATAATATCTATAATAAGGAGTTATTAGGTATAGTTATAGCACTTAAGGAATAGAGAGCATTCTTATAAGGTATAGATAACCCATTTTTAGTTAAAACGGACTATAAGAACTTAATAGAATTCTTAATAATAAAGAAGTTAAATAGAAGATAAGTTAGGTGGGCAGAGATGCTTATAGAATACTATTTTAAGATTTAGTATACTAAGGGTACTAAAAATGCAAGGGCAGATATACTTAATAAAAGGACAGAACTGTAAAATAAAGATAAGCTATTAGGGGCTTTACTACAAAAAGATAAAGACGGATTAATTAGATATAATTATCCAAAAATCGCAGTAATAAAGGAAATTAGTTAAACCTATAAGGCACTAGAAATTGCATAGTCTTAAAAGATTTAAGAAACATAGAGTGAGGATTTAGACTTTAAATAGTATAAGCATTAAGAGGATATATATATCCTAAGTGGAATTATAGAGGAATTTATTAAAGAATTCTATAAGGGAATAATATAGGGACATAATAGAGCTATAGGCTTAGTGTTAAGACTAGAAGGAGTATATTATTTAAGAAATCTGGGGCTTAGCAAGAAAAGTTATAAAGGAGTATTTAGATTACTAAAGGAATAAACTAATAAGGTATAAGCTATATAGGGGGCTATAACCTATTAAAATACCAGAACGTCTATAGGAAACGATATTATAGGACTTTATTATAAAGTTACCAAAATTAAAAGATCCTATTATAAACTAGGATCATAATATAATCATTATAATAGTGAATAAGTTAACTAAATAGGGCTACTTTATAGCATATATAGAAGAAATCTTAGCGGAGGATATCGCTAGAATCTATATTAAAGAAGTATTTATAAAACATGGAGTACTAACGAAGATTATATTAGACAGAAACTTAAGATTTATAGCAGTATTCTAAAAGGTATTTTTAGCAGAACAAGGGGTTTAAGCAGTAATATTAACTGTATATTACTTATAGATAGACGGCTAAATAGAGAAACTAAACTAAATACTAGAATAGTATTTAAGGCACTATATAAATTATATATAGAATAATTAGGTATTACTATTACTAGTTACGCAATTTATATATAATATAACACTATAGAAAGGGATAGGAATATTACCCTTTAAGGTGAACTACGGCTATAAGCTAAGGATATTATTATCGCTATGGCAAGTAAAGAGAATAAATAGTATAGCTAAAATATAAATAGAGACGTTAATAAGTCTTTATAAACACCTTATAGGTAATATAAAGCTAGTATAAAAAAGAATAAAAAGGTACTATAACGCTAAGAGATCTAAGGGACCAGATCTTAAGGAGGGGGATAAAGTATAGCTACTATATAAAAATTTTAAGAGTTAATAACTAAGTAAGAAATTAAACTACATTAGACTAGAACTATTTAGAATTAAGGCAAAAATCTTAGAGGTTATATACTAATTAGACTTACCAGAGAGAATAAAGATCTATCCTATATAGTATATTGCGATATTAGAACCAGTATATAGAGATATTAATCTACTAGTTTATAAGGCAGATACGTATAAAGGTTAGAAAGGAGACAAATAGGAAGTTTTAAGAATTATTAGTTATAAGGATATTAACGATAAAATATAGTATAAAGTTAAGTGGATAGGCTATAACAAGACTACCTAAAAGCTATTAAATAACCTAAAGAATGTTATAAGAAAGGTATAGGAGTATTAAAAGAAAATAGATTAGGTAGTATTAATAAAGAAGGATTACTAAAGAAAGAATCAGCTAAAGTGTTATAGGATACCTCCGTAATACCTTATACACGTCCACTTATTTCTACTAACCGAGCAACTAGAGACTAACTATAAGACGGCAATATACGGCAATCTAATGGCAATATGCGGCAATCTAATGGCAATCTGCTATATTCTACTAAGTTTAATAAATCCTACTAAGTTCTGCCAGGACTACTACCCAAATTCTATTCTATCCTATATATATATTAACCAAGTAACTAAGTTAACAATATATACCCTTTCCCCGTATTTTCTTACCTTCTTTCCTCATATAATGTCTTAACTATATTACACAGTTTATATACATAGCTTAATAATATCTACTTTGCTATATATTATTGTCACTTATACTTACTCTATAACACTACGTTATATTAAAAACCTATACTCTGCCCTACCTCGTCCAAAATATAAAACAACCTTAAAGCCCCTATAACGGCCACTAATATTATATCCGCACTCTAAGACTAATTGGTAAATATATAGAAGTCCTTTATAGACGCCCTTATATAGAACTAGGCCGCTATGGCCAAATAATAAGCTAAATAAGAAGCATGGCACTAAGAATCGATTAAAGCACTTTAAGAAGAAGTCCGCACCCTTAAGGCACTCGCGTTAGGGTCCTAAGACCAAATACTAGCCTAAGAGGCTGCTAATATACCACCTATAGACAAGATAAAAATAACCAAATCTGGACCTGGCTTATTAGGTGCAAACCCTAAGCTAACTATAAATATTTACCCTAAACTAACTACTATACTATAACAATCTAAACGACCACTAAACCCTTTAATATTTACTAGTAAATAATAAGAATTCCAATTATTCCTAAGCCGGCTAAAAAATAAGTTAACTAGTAACACTAACTGCTACCTAACTAAAGCTAACTAACTCTGCTACACCCTAAGTCGACTAGGAGGAGATATAGCTAACCTTATTAAACCCCTTTAGCTAAACTTCTTAAAGCTATATACGGTAACCTAAACCGCTAAGCTACTACTTAAAGAAAGATAAACTATATAACTTAAGAAACAAAAAGCTTTCTAGTATACTTCTTTAAATTTAACCATTACGTAAAGGAAATAGGCTAGAATAACTCTGTACTAGTTAATAGCCTTATTAAATCCTTAAGTCCTAAACTAAAAACCTCCTTAATAGGTATGGACCTATTAAAAGCCCTTAATGCCTGCGCAAATATTATTAATAAATGGTATAATAATATACTACATCTAATATTAAAGCCCGCTTCTTGATATAATATAATAGCCCTATAAATGTTTACTAAGTTATTATTTCAGCCTAAGCACCCTAACGCTATAGATATTAACACTAGGACCCTAGGATACGCTTTACTAGGGTCCCCTAAATAAGAATAACGCATTAAGCTAGGTCTCTGCTTTAAATACAGAAGTAGCTTCCACCTCTTAAACCACTACACCGTCCCTATACCCTAACGCGATTTATAAACGGCTAACGCTAGCAGCCATTTACTGTATTAATCCTCTAGTTACCATCCCCAATATTTATATAGTTCTAGCCCTATATCTAGTAAGCACCACTTATAAAGACGAAGCTATAACTAATACGCTATAAGAACTCCGCCCTAATTACCTTAAAAAAAAAGGTCCTAAAGCTAAGTCGCTTTCTAGAACGGCGCTACCTTAGGATCTTGTTAAATACTTTAGATATTACAAACTCTAACTCTTAGAATCGCAGTATAACCGTTAACTATCGTCTTTAGTAGAACAATTAATAGGTTAATATTTAAGTCTTAATTAATACAGGAGCTAGTAGTATAGGATTTATTAATAAGATCTTTATATAAGATAATAGGGCCGTTGAAAACGGACTCTGCACCTATACGTGGTGACGGCTACGAACCTGGGTCTTTGAAGTTCAGACTCAGAGCCAACGCAGAGACGTCGCACAGCGTATGATACAACTTCGTGGTGGTAGTTGCGAGCGTTATAGGCGGTAGTAAAAAGTTTTTATATAGGATGGTAAGATCTTAAAAACCACCACTAATAGTACCCCTTTACGATAACAGCTACTTCTACACTGCTCTATTAGGGCACCTGTACGATCCAACATGGATACGCAGTATTTGATAACATCCCCCAACCCCCAATTGAAAGCATCGACGACCTCACATTGACGAACGGCGACTGCGAATGAACGAGCAAATATACGGCCCCTCCTAACCCCCAGGGCAATCGCCCGCGGAGCATACGGTCACTCGCCGTCAACTACCAAATACCTAGCAGCCTGGATTGCGACCTACGGTTCTCCTTGTCTCCTTTCAAGGAGTGGTAACCCTTAGAAAGGGCCTAGCTGGGGCCTAGGCACAAAAGATACCTAAAATATAACACAATATATCTCGCCGTTAGTATTATGGTAGTTAAGACGGATAAATCCCCCTTACGCCTTCAATGGCTCTAGGGGGGGGGAGGCATAGCGTATATGGTAATAGTCTACAGGAAATAGCACACAGGGAATGGTTAAGATATAGAACACAAAGCACATAGCATACATAGCGAGGCCTAGCTAGGACGTAGTGAACCCTAGCTTTGGATAAGCTAGAGAAGAAAGCAGTAGTTCCCATGGAGTTCAAACATTTAAGGAGGACAGGACGTAGCTATAGGCCCGCAGGGCCGCTGCTATAGACGAATATGGCAAATCAGGGGTTTTTCATCCTACTAAGGTGGCTTATAGGGTTTTTCTGTCCCCTACACAGCAGGGTTTTCTTCCTGTTAATTTACAAGTTTTCCCCCCTGCGACGGCAAGTGTCTGCGTGGGCCTAGATAGGATCCGTATCAGACGTTAATTAAAGATTATACTACTATATAAGATAATAGTTTTACCCTAACCCCCCTTAACTAATATATTAATATATTTAGATTTAATAGCAAACATACTATCTTAGGCTATATTACCTATATAGTATTCCTAAAACTTTAATACCTAAACTATAAAGAACTAATTAGGCTTTTTGTTACTACCCTAGGTTACTTAATAATTTTTAAATAACCCTAAATAAAGCTATATAAGGTAACCATTAATTAGAATAACCTTAAGCTTCTATTTACCGCCTCCTATTATAAGCAGAAGTGCCTTATAACTTGCTATTTAGACCTAAAACTAAAACCTAAAAAATCTACCAGGATTTACCAGTCTAAAATTTCTACTAATATCTACTATATATCTAAGAAGTCCACCTAATTCCACTAACCTAAGAATTCTACTAAATTCCACTAATATAAGATTTCTACTAACGTCTACTAAGAACCTAAAAATTATACTAAACTATATAAACCAATTCTAACTACCCTACCGCCCTAAACTAAGCAGAAGCTTAAGCTTAATATATAAAAGTACTAGAAGAACTAGTATTCTACTATAAAAAGGATACTTAAAAAACCTAAAGCTAAATCTAATACTAATTCTATATTTAATACTAAACCTAAACCTAAATAAGAAACTATATAAAAAACTAAGGATAATCTAAGCCCGTTTAATATCTTAGATATCTATATAATTAGAGCTACCTTATTAGTATAACTTGCTAAGAAACCTAAATATATAATCTTTACTATTATAATAGCCGATATTAAAAAGGCCTTAGTACTAAAGAAATACACTAACCCTACTATAAAAGTACTAGTATACCACTATAAGAACCTAAAGGTATTTTTACGAAAGGAAGCCGATAAGTTAGTAGAACACTAACTATATAACTATAAGATTATACTTAAAGAAGGAAAACAGCTAGGATTTAGACCCCTATACGGAATATCCTAAAATAAACTTTAAGTACTATAGAAGTACTTAAACAAATACTTAAGTAAAGGATTTATTAGAGTAAGCTCTTCGCCTATAGCTATACCTATAATCTTTGTTAAGAAACCTAGTGGTAGTCTATACTTCTATATAGACTACTAAGCTCTTAACGCTATTACTATTAAAAATTAGTACCTACTTCTATTAATTTAAGAGATACTAAACCGGTTAAGTAAGGCTTACTACTATATAAAACTTAATCTTATCCACGTATTTAACCGCCTCTATATTATAAAAGGAAATAAATAGCTTATTATATTCCGCACTAGATATAAACTATTTAAATACTTAGTAACGCTGTTTAGCCTTATAAATGCCATAAATTTGTTCTAATACTTTATAAATAATACCCTATAACCTTACCTAGACGTTTTCTATACTACTTATATTAATAATATTTTAGTATATAGTAATAACCTAACTAAATATAAGAAACACGTTAATCTTATTCTAAAAGCTTTATATAGAGCTAGTCTATAGTTAGATATAGATAAATACAAATTCTATAAAATAGAAGTCCTATATTTTAGACTTATTATCTCTATAAACGGTATATAAATAGACCTAAAGAAGATTAAAGTAATTATAAACTAGCAAGAACCTAAGAATGTTAAGGACGTAAGAGCGTTTATAGGATTTACTAACTTCTACTAACAGTTTATTAATAACTTCTCCGCTCTAGTTTTACCCTTTATAGCCCTAACCTAAAAGAATAAAGCCTTTATCTTTAATAAGGAATATAAAAACGCCTTTACCTATCTAAAGGTTATATTTACTACTATACCTATACTCTAATACTTTAACCTAAACTAAAACAGTGTTATAGAAGCTGATTTATCTAATTACGTTATTAAAGGCATTCTGTCTTAGTATAATAAGGAAGAAGTACTATACCCTATAGTATACTTCTTAAAATAACTAGGTTTAGCTAAATATAACTATAAGATCTATAATAAGGAACTATTAGCTATTATTAGATATTTTAAATAATAGCGACCTAAGCTAGAAGGCGCTAGATTTCTAATTAAGGTCCTTATCGACTATAAGAACCTATAGTACTTTACAACTATAAAGCAGCTAAGCTACTATTAGGCCCGCTAGTTAGAATACCTATCTTATTTCTAATTCTTAAGTATATACCGCTGAGGCGTTTAAGGTTAAAAGCCTAATACCCTAACCTAATGCTTATAAGACGTACTAGCACTAAAAGAAGCGCGCTCTTACTAAAATTAAACCCTATTTCGCCCTAAACTATTTAATCCTTTTACTAAAGATCTTATAGTATACGTCCTTAAAATAACTAATTAATTAATTAAATAGATTATAACTAATAAATACCTAAATAATAAGTTTATCTAAGAGATACTTAAGCTAATTTAAGATGGTATTAGACGCTTTAAAAGAATCTCTTTAAGTAAATATAAAGCTTATAGAGACCACTTGTATTACTAGAACCGCCTAGTTATACCTAACTATAATAAACTTAAGCTTAAGCTCCTTAAATATGTATATAACCTACTAGTAGCTAGCTACCTAGGCTAAGGGAAAACCCTAGAACTGCTCTAATAAAAATAGTATTAGCCGAATATATATAATATAATATAAAGATATATCTCTAGCTACTATATCTACTAATAAGCTAAAGCTTTATATAAGACGTATAACAGCTTTTTAAAGCTACTGCCTATTCTAGACTAAAGATAAAAAGATATCTTAATCGACTTTATTATTAATCTCCCCATAAGTAAAGGCTGTATAAATATTATAGTAGTTATAAACTGGCTATCTAAAATAAGACACTTAATTGCCTGCCCTAATATATTAATACCTACTATTGCCTAACTGTTCCTAGATTATATATAGAAACTTTATAAACTCCCTAAAATAATTATCTCTAATAAAGGCAGCTAGTTTGTCTTTATATTTTAGAAAGAACTAACTACCCAATTCTGTATTAAAGTACTATTATCTATAGTATACTACCCTAAAACAGATAATTAAATAGAATGTGTAAATGCTATAATAGAACAGTATATTCGGATATATACGTTATATTTATAGGATAACTAGATAGACTGGCTTATATTTACCAAGTTTACTATAAATAACTCCGTCTTAGAAACTATAAAGGTCTCTCTATTTTTAGCTAACTATGGCTAGCATCCATAAATAGGATTTAAACCCTTTAATAATATCCCATACCTAGCTTATTAGGCCTTATAAGTTATAGAAGTAAATAAGAAGATAGAAGAACTATAAGAGTTTTTTACTAAAAAAATAATATAGGCCTAATCTATTTATAAAACCGCAGTAAATAAAAACTGAACCCTAGTACCAGCCTATTAAATTAGTAACTTTATCTGGCTAGATATAAGAAATCTAAATATAAAACGACCTACTAAGAAACTTAATTAGAAGAACGCTAGCCCTTATAAGGTTGAAAAGGTTATCTTTCCTTATGCCTACTAACTAAAGCTCCCTAATACGGTTAAAATCCACCCTGTATTCTATACGTCAGTTCTCTACCTTATTACCCCTATATTAAATGCCCTGCCTAGATAGATTTAGGACCCTCCTTTACTAGTTAAAGTAGATAGTAAAGATAAGTACTTCGTTAAAAGAATTAACGATATTAAGCATAATAAACGGAAATATAAATATATATACCTTACGAAATGGAGAGGCTTTATAAAGCCTTTATAGAAACCCGTTAACTCTATAGGACTTATATAAGCCGCAGAAGACTTTTATAAACTTTACCTAAAACTACTACAGCCCTATCTTGCAGAAGCTTAAGTTTAAAGGGGGGGTACTATTATAGGACACCTCCGTAACACCTTATATATATCCACCTATTTCTACTAACTAAGCAACTAGAGACTAATTATAAAACGGCAATATATAGCAATCTAATGGCAATATATGGCAATTTAATAGCAATCTGCTATATTCTGCCAGGACTACTACCTAAATCCTATTCTACCCTATATATATATTAACTAAGCAACCAAGTCAATAATATATACCCTTTCCCCCTGTTTTCTTACCTTCTTTCCTTACGTAACGTCTTAACTATATTACACAGTTTATATACGTAGCTTAATAATATCTACTTTACTACATATTATCGTTACTTGTACTTACTCTGTGACATAAAGGCGACCTAAGAGGATTAGTTACTAAATTACTTAGACCTATTTCCTTCTTAAACGGGGGAGGTAAGCTCTTTTTTTTATCCTCTTTAAGCTTACGGAGACCCTACTCTATAAAACGCTACTCTTTAGAACAGACCTTCTTATAAACCTTCTTAAGACGGAGTAACTAAGCGGACATAGCTATTCTAGCTTTAAGGGCTCGCTGCTTAATAACGTAAGAACGCTTAAGCTCTTCTAGAGCCTAAGTCAACTTAAGATTAAGGCGTTTAGCCTTGGATTAAACCTAAAACCCTAGGAGAAATTAGATAAAGAACTAGACGGTTATAAAGAACAGTGCTATTATAGGTATAATACTAGGTCCTTCTACCTAGTAGATAGGGAAGATATAGGACGAGGATAATAAGGTAAAAATACGCATACTTAGCGTTAGAAACTGATTAAACATTACAGAATAATTATATATTTAATTTGGTATACTTAGCGCAGGAAAAAGGCTAGTAACTAGACGGAGCCGCGATTATAATATATACTAACTTCTTCTCCGCACAGTAAGAATATAACGGCATTACTTTATCTAACAAGAGGATAGTAACAATAAGCTAATTACGGCGATTAGACATAAAGGATCTAATAGGAGGTATTAGAAATAATAAAGGTTATTAAATTAGAAACGGGCATGCCATACCTCTAATAGACAACTTAGAGATAGGTAGTATCTTTAAGAACGAAGATAAAGAGGAGGGGGATGGTGTTACGGACCTTATATTAGTAGTAGTAGAACTACTAAGGAGAGATATAAATGGGTTGGTTAAGACAGTATAGAAGGCGTTGGAACTGATTAAGCTATAGGACGAGGGGTAACCAAGTCACGTAGTGAGTTACGTTATAAGTTTAGAACGTAGGAATATAGGAATATAGGAATGTAATATACTAATATACTAACGTACCAATGTACTTAGTTATTACTATAGGAAGGAGTTATATATTTAAAGGACCATAGTCCCTACCTAGATAGTTCCTTTCTTTATAGTAAATCTTAGAATATAATTGGAGTTAATTTATTAGGCAACCACTCTACCAGTTATATACTTACGCTTATTATCTATTCTATACCTATATACCTAGCCCATTAACGAGTTAACCGTAGTATTTCCTATAAGGCTTTGTTATAACTAGCGCCTAAAGGAGGCATACTTTAATAGGATATATACGCGCCGCTACTATAATCTTAGTACTAATACTTTATAGCGAGGGGAGTTAATTTACCTAAGGATAAAAGTAAAGCTATATAAAGAGCTTAGATTACTAGAAGTCACTACCTAAATTAAGTTAGTAATTAATAAGAGGTTTATAGAGTATAAGAGGCTAGAGTATAAGGATTGTAGGGAGTCTTTCTGGCTTTAAGATACCTATATATTCTGGTTGCTATAGGGTTAGGTAGCTAATAAGGCTATTAAACTTATACAAGACAAATAGAAAGTCATTAAATCTAACTATAGGCAATTTAGCTAACTTAATGAGGACTATTAAAAGTATTGGCCGCTTAAGGAGAGTTAGGTTATTGCTTATACAAGTTAACGGCTCCTAGAGTTCTATACTTATAAATTTAGTACTAAGGACGGCTATAGTAAATACGGTTACTATTTAGCATAAGGTGACTATGACTTTCCTACTTAATATAGCCTCCTATATCGCCATTAGATAGAGAAGGCTATATAAGACTCGGCATTACTACTACTAAGTCTTTTTTATTTACGGTAGCTACTTAACGGGCTGCCTACTATTACATTTAACTGGTAATTAAGCTATACCACTTAACTTAGCGCTAAGGATAAAGCTATTACTAACAGCGATTATTTTAGTAATAGTAGAGTAGATATGGTATTAGGTATAGCAAGTATAGTCTATAATACAATTATAAAGACATATCTACCTAAGTAGGCAGAGGTTTTTATAGATTTATTCTAGCGGCAGACTTAATAGCTCCTTTTTAAATTTAGAGAGCTACGTAATAAGGATAACCTTATACTAGTAGAGCTACCCAATCTGGTTCAAACTTTAAAGGTAGAGTTTAAAAAAAAGGGCAAGGCTAAAAAGCATGGCCTTACTAGCCTTAAGTAAGCTAAGAGAGTAGTAAGGAATAAAGAGCAGGTAAAACAATATAAGAAGCGACAGAAGAATAGACAGCGGCTAGTAGTAGGTATATATAAGGAACTGAAAATATTTAAGAGCATAGAGTCATTAAATACACCGCCTATATTAACTGCCCCTAAAAGGTTATAGTGCTTACCACGAGACTTACCGCGAGCAGCTGCCAAAAAGCAGAAACGTTAGTTACCTATAGCCTCTAGAAAGCCTACCAAGAAGCCTCTATTAAGTAACTTAGTTATATTACAGAGTAGCTTATCTAAAGTACCTATATTAAGGGTAGAGCTAAAGTAGGAGTCAATGTTATTAAATATATTTATTTATCCACTTAAATCACCTACTATAACATTCTCTAGCTAAGACTTTAACAACTTTAGTAACTCTAATAACTCTAACGACTCCTTTATACAGCTTAATACTTAGGACATTAACTTTAGGTCGTTATAGTTTAAACTAGGTAAGGAAGTTAATACTATATAAACTAAGACGTAAGCAACAGTTATCCTGCCTATATAAACTAGCAATTAAGCGTACGGTATACTAAGCCAAATTAGGAAAACATATACTAGCTTAGAGTTAATTAGAGACATGGCTATATAACGCCGTTTCGCGGCTTTAATAAATACGACTATTCCCAACTAATAGTGGTAATTTATGGTTTACTACCTTCCTCTATTAAAGCCGCCACCTTATACTGTGTTTAATATATATATATAAAAGTCCTTTACAACTTAGCTAGACCCTACTACTAATATTGGTGATATTAGTAGGGGGTTATTAATTACTTCTATAGCAAGCTTTCTAGTAATATAATTTTTAATAATCATAATTTAGGGTGTCTCTGTCACTACAGTGGCTACTATAGTAATAGACACCTTAAATAATCGATATCTAAAGTTTAACACTATCCTAAACACTATAGCTCTCCTATAGTGGCTGAGCAGCCTTAATTTCCTTCTAATGCTTAGCGCCGAGTCTCATTGTATTGCTGCTGAGCCTTATTATATCGCCGCAGAGCCTTATGAGCCTTATTATATTACCGCCGAGGCCCTTGGCCTAATAGGGCAGTAGGAGGTCATGGGTTTAGTTCCCATTAATAGCATATTAAAAACATTAAAAAAAAGGGTATTTCCTATTAACCCATACATTAATAAAGCTTTAAATTAATTGTATTATTCTCATCTTATTTTTAATGCTTTAAGTTATATTAAACCTATATATTTATATTGTGGCTTAATAGGCCACTCAAGAACTTCGGGAAAAGTGGTATAATTATATTAGGCTAGCTCCAAATTAAATTAAAGTAATTATAGAGCTTACCGTACTACTACGCCGCGGAGACTTTAGATTATAATATCTACAATTTAATTAAATTATAACCCCTTCCTGAACCTCACAATTAAATATTCTCGCGCACAATACCACGCCAAGGCTCACAATGCAGGCGACTCAAGCATGGCTCAATTGCGACGCAGTGGCTTTACGCCAGTTGATTAATATACGGCTCTAAAATTAAGATCTACAACACTAAAAACAAGCTCCAAGCCACTGATTTTACACTAGCAGAATCAAACTTAGCAAAAGATTCGGACAGTAAAGTTACTACCAAGAGTTACTGTCCGTATCCTGACCGCTTGCCAGCCGTCTTGCAACCAACTCGCTCAACTCTGCCCTCATCGATCGCATCAACACCTCCGGACAAGGGCTGATCTACAATACATGGGTTAACCAGCAAGCGATTTTACAGTATGACGCTGTTGGCCGGTTCCTGACGCATGGCGGGTGGAATAGCATTTCAGAGAGCTTGGCCCAAAGAGTGCCGATAATAATTTGGCCCTTAGCTCAAGGTGATCAAGCGGTCAATGGTGCATTATTGTCAACAAGGGAGAAGCCACTGGGCTTAGAGTTTTTGTAGTGAGTAAACCCAAGATATCATTTTCCGTCGTGTGATGTGTCATGACTTGCAGCAGTGATGCAAATGGACCGGTTCTATTTTGGATTGGATTGGTTTTCCAATTTTAAATCTTAAACCGGTTTAGAGCTTTAATTGGTCTAATTTGGATCGGTTTTGAAGCTTTAGCGCGAACTAGTTTACCAATAAAACCAGATCTAGAGGTAGTATAGAGCCTTAGTAGTAAGTAGGCGAACGCCACCTAAGGGAGTCGGGCCTATTAAATCAGCTATACGCTTACCAAGCTGTATATCAAGGATTGTTCTATAGTGCAGCGATACCCCAATTTAATTTACTAAAGCCTTATAGATAATCCTTATCGCGTTGTCCCTATTGCGTCGTCCCCATCGCGTCGTCCCTATTGCGTCGCCCTTATTGCTACCCTTATTACTGCCCTTATCGTATCGCCCTAATTGTCGCCCTTATTGCTACCCTTATTGTTTAATACCATTAATTCTATGGAGAGTATTGTTACTGCAACCAGCCGAATAACGTGTAGAGGTGGCAGTAGTTATGCTAGTAGTAGCCGTGCCGTAGGTAAGGCTTCTACTGTTCCTTAAAAGCGCATTAGTAAGGCCTCTGGTAGTAAAAAGTAGAAGCGCTAAAAGATAAGGACAAATATAGTTAAACTAGAATCTCTTACCTATTATAAATCTAAATCTGAACCTAAGCCAGAGCCTCCACTATTGCACCTAGTAGTTAAGCCAAAACAAATTAAACTTTATGGCCAGTGGTACTAAAGAACTAATAAAATCACTAGGTAAAAGCGTGGCAAAAAGAAGTCCTCGCATATATAGGGTAAGAGAAAAGGCTTCTCAATAGTTTATAAGACTATAGGAGTTAAATACTACTATTACTATTAGTGTTTGGATAAGAAGAAGGATATAATATATAAGCCGCTTAGTAAGAGAATCCGTTCTCTATACCGCCTATTCACTAATTAGTAAATAGCGCTGGATAGCAACTCTGCTATTCTTGGCTATTAGAAACGGGCTTACTAACTTAATAAGAAAGGCAATTTGATTAAGCCTAAAGGAGTAATTAAGTAATATATTAAGCAGCAAGACTATATCTAGAATACATAGTTTAAAGCTTTTAAGCTTATACTGATTTGCTGGCTGGTGTACTGCCATATTGCTTACTACTAAATTAAAAACGCCTACTTCCTAGAATTGGTTTAGTATATGCATAAAAGCCTAGCAAAGTTAATTCCGTCGCATACTACGATTTGTAGCTAGGTAGTAAGCGAGTTTAGAAAGCAGAAGAGACAGCTACAAGACAACTTATAAGACGCTTAATCAAATATCCACCTATCCTTTAACCTTTAGACGTCACCAAACTACTATGCTATTATTGCGATAGTTGCTTACTATATTAATAAAAACGGCCTCTGATAGATAAAGCTTCTTACTATATAACGCCTTAAGGGCGAATATAGCGGCGTAAACCAAGCTTAGATCATTCTAGATATAATCAGCGAGTATAAGATTGGTAGAAGGATAGGATATTTTATGCTTAATAACGCGTTAAGCAACAATATAGTAGTGGATTTAATACTTAAAACGCTCTATCTAAAGATATTAGAAAGGTAGTGGAAACGTTATTAACTATGGTGTCTTAGCCATATAGTTAACCTATATACGCAGGCGTTTCTTTTGGGAAAGAAGGTGGACACTATATTGGAGAAGCTTGAGCTGGCTTATAGTAGGCACAACTTTAAGTTAATTACGAAGATTTAGAGAAAGCAGGGCGCTCTTGGACGTCTATATAATATTATATAGTATATCCGGATATTGCTGTAGCGTTGGGAGGAGTTTCGGAGGATTGTAATTAGGGGGGAGTGGTTAGAATTTAATATGCTTAAGGTAAGTATATAGGCTCTAAATAAGATTTAGTGATTTTCGCTACCTAGTAACATTAAATTATACGGGTTTAATTGGCTATAGCGTTAGATTTTATAATATCCGCCCTATAGTTGTAATATCCTTGCTCTATAGTTGTAATATTTAACTTTTTAATTTTATTACTAACTTCTCTACTGTCACAGTACGTGCAGAGGGACAAGGTACGAGGTACTGTGTATCATTGACAAACGATGTCGTGTGAGGATCTATGTATAGGAGACGAGGCAGGTATATATACGTGTTGCTCAGGGGTCAGGCCCGTGCTCATGCATACGCGTAGCCATAACAACGCGTCAGGTCAGTGCCGTGACATCTACTAGCTTATCCAAAGTAATGTAACGTAATGGAATTTATATTTTAGCTCTATTATATAAGCTATTAATTATAGGCCCTGTATATAACGATTTTATGACACCTATATGCTAAAACATGGCGAGGGTATTAAAAGCGATTAACTTACTACCTACTACTGGTTTTTACTTAAAAAGCTTTCCTCTGTCCTCTAACCGTTCTATAAAGCCACTATATGTGGCTAGGGCCATAAGCATATACTCTACCGCTAGTTTACCACTTTAGATTGGCTTTTTAACTATACCTATAACACCTAGGTTAACTTTTAAGAGCTTTGCGTTAAATATAGTAACTATAAAGAATATATCTATCTTAAGGCAGTAGCCTGCGCGTTATAGGAGAAGTATAAGGAGTACTATAAGCTTATAGACGATAGCGCTGCATACTATACTGCGCAGGTACTTTTACTAGATAAGAAGTGGTGGTAGTTTTACCAGAGATTTAATTATAATAAGAATAAGGTAAACTAGCTTAGTGGTAATTCTAAAGATCTAGATAATTATGGAGTTTAGGGCCTAGTGGAGGACCTCTAGCTAGAGGAGTATAAGGGTAAATATAGTACTCCTATAGTTGTTAAGCTTCCACCACTAATACGCTTTATATATAGTGAGATATTTAGTGGTCTAGAAAGCTATAAGTAGATTAAATTAGTACCTCTTAGTAGAATTAACGCCTATTAAACCTATATTAAAAGCGACCCTAAGGAAGCCGACAATTCTTTAGCTTACTAGAATAGTCTATACCTTTTACAACCCAATCTTGCTCGATTTGCCCTTAATATGCTAGCTATACTATTAATAAGCGCTAAATGTGAATGTGTGTTTAGCTTTGCTAAGTACCTTATTACTAACCCCTAAAACCGCCTTAAAGCCGATATCCTTAAAGTAAATAAGTGCCTTAAGTCCTGGTTTAGGCGTCCTTAAGTAAAGGCCTTTGTAAAAGGCGTGGACCCTAACGTTAATAAGTAATATAAGGAAGAAGCTACTACCAAGGCTGCTACTAAGGCTGCTACTAAAGGGAAGGCTTAAGTAGAAGGTAATATAGTGGTAAATACACAAGAAGCAGATAAGCAGGAGGATGAGGATAATAAGGATAGTAATAAGAATAGCAATAAGAAAGATGCGGAAGATAAGGAAGCTAAGAGTGACACTATTAAATATATACTTATTAATAACTGAGCCGCTTCTTAATACCATACTAAGACTGGTGATAGTAAGTCCACGCCTCCTGTTAATTTGTTAACTATTAAACTAGCTGCTAACGTTGCTTAAGCTATATAGGTCCCTAAACCATTTTCTAACTCTATTTAACTACTCCTTCCCTCCCTTAAAATATTCTACTACTTTATATACTATATTACACTTAAATATATACTATTTTATCTGGTTTATCTGGTTGAACCGGTTCTAGAACTGGTTTAGAGCTTTAATCCGATTTTTGGATTGGTTTTAAGGCAAAATCTGGAACTAGTCCAAACCGCTTGCATTACTGACTTGTAGTAAGAAGCACTTGAGCTGATTAAATATAGATTTGTCAGGAATCTGCGAAACAAAAGGCTATATGGACTGGTCAGCTGATTAAAAGAGATCTTGAAAGAGTAAAGGAAGAATTCAGAGATGTATTCACGAAGGCCCGAGGTGCTAAGGGTAAGAGAATTAGAGAAAATATAAAAGCTCTTGCTCTAAAGCTGAAGAAAGAGAGAGATAGAAGAGCGGATTCTATAATTAAGGAGTTGGCTTTGATTTAAAGCTAACCGAATGGGTTAAGGGTAGCCTGGATAGTTGTGTGTCAATAACTAAGGGATCCCATAACTAACTCATTCAAGCGATTTCTTTTAGGTCTCACTTTGGCAATGACCTCTTCATCCTCTACTTGGAGCATATATTTATATCTCTCTTCAATACCCATCGAAACATTAGAAAGATGTCAACTAATCATCCGCATGCGAACCGCGGAAATGCTAAAGCCCCAGACGAGGATGTCAAACCAGCCAGTACCTATGGCATGTTACTTCTGCATGAGGCTGTAATAGAGAGCAAGCAGTCCCAATTGACATCTCAAAAATTGAACACCTGGCTTGAAATAATTTTACAATTCTCGGTACGAACGTGATCCCGTCAAAGGCATATGGACTGTCTCTGTGGGGAAAGTTAAATTCCACTGCAAAGCATTGGGAGACAATGGACCATGAAATATAAGATCAGCTAAAGGAGAGTTTGCCACGCTCAGTTCCACCACAGCCCTTCCCGTTTTCATATCCTCGATTGCCACGCTTCTGGTCTCAATAAAAAGCCAAATCCGTTCATAGCTAGTAGTATTCCCCAGACTTTTCCTTCAACGACCCCGAAATCTTCCAACTCTTCGCAGGACTTCCTAAACAAATTTCAAGCTACTGACCCGCCTCTCAAAGTGACAGATTTGACGAAGGATGGCATCAGAGACTGCAGCTGTTTATATCGATACCAATTCATTTAGAATAGTATTTGAATGAGGGGCTTGACTTTTTGGCGAGAATATCGTCCCAAGACTCAAAATTGTTAAGCTGCTGAGCATGTCGATAGCTGTTCCACCAAAGCTCGTTGTGCTTGTGTGGGAACAAATGCCACTGGACCATGGAAGCCTCCTCTGTTGGTGTCAACTGGAGTCTCGCATAAGCCGCCGCACGGAACTCCTCTTTCGCATCCGTTCGTTGAAGGAACAATCGACGCCCGATAGGTTGACGATCCATTCCAGACTGTCGTGTTGCAAGAAAAGTTGACGTAATCAGCAATACAACGCTCAGGATTTGGCAGAATAATGTAGCCATTCCTAGCGCGATTATGTGTACGCCAAATACAAGCCATCCCATCGCTAGTGCCATATTGTAAAGGCGTGGGCTAGGAGGTCGAGGTGTCGTCAGCAGACAGTTGACCACAATTCCGCGAGTCGTGATGATTGTGATGGCCTTGCCGTTTGGAAGAGTCATGAACACCTTGACTAGCTGGTCTGACATTTCCTGTGCCCTCTCGACTGCCCGATCCAAACCACAGCGGTTCTGTCCCAGGACGATTTGGCGGATGATAACTGAAGCTATCATGGAAATTCCGTTTGCGAATCCCCACCAGTCTCCAATAATACCAACAAAGATCGTAATCACAATTGTTGGCAACCCAAGAACGACAGCGCTAATCTGGTGTGCAATCGGGCGTCGCAGTGTCTCAGGGGCAATGAAAATCGTAGACGAGGAATAGGGAAGATCTTGACAGAGCAGCCATCGCGCAAACCATCCAGAGACGTCTGTAGCGAGAATACCGTCGGTAATATTGTAAAGACTAAAGCCGGGGATAGGTTCAGCGACATGATTATTGGCGATGACATATGCTCCTAGTAAGGGAAGCCAGTCCGTATATCGACTCTGGGTAAGTTGACCGATGGCGAGGTTCACCCCATCGGCGCCAAGCATTGTAACCACGCCTAAAGCATCGATCTTGAATGGAGCCCATGTTTGCAACTCGCTGAATAACATTATGACGTGATTTGGAATTCGCGCTGTGGGTGAATTGTGGTTGTAGTTATAGCAAGATTAAAAGATTCAGCTCGTGAAGGCTTGTTTTATCCTAGATGTCAGGCAGACTCAGAATGTCACCTCACCCACCTTCGGAGAACGTCGTTCTGTGGCGGTGTTCATTGAAGGCATTGTGTATGGCCGAGCTTGCGTGGCGCAGCGAAGGCTGATTCAAACTCTAAAGCAGGCGGATTTAATAGTGACACGTACTACAAGGTTATGACCGGATATCCGCGGTTGTGATACAAATGCACGAGCTGCAGCACCGTTTCCCACGGTCGTTGTTTGGGTATCATCTGCCCACATCTCCAAACGCTTATACCGATGCCTCATTTGCCAAGAGCTTTGAGGTTATGGTAGACTTTAATCTTTAGAATTCTACTTGACAAATACATGTCTTTGCCTGCTTGGTTTAGGCTTCTTGCTCTACAGAGAGCCTTTTCAGGCTTTCTTCTCTGTTAGGGGTCAAATTGAGTGCCTCTGACAATTCGAGTACATGAGTCCGTCACTGGATGAAATATAGTCTGATATGAGAGCCTAATTAATGGCTAATTTAAAGAGAGGAAGGAGACGGGGCGGGTCATGTGACAGTAAATTTACGCGGGGCTAGTTGTCTCAGCATGCTTACCTCAGCAAGCTCAGACCATAGAATTAATTAGCGGACATACGTATATCCGCAAGCGGATATCGCTAACCTTTTTTGTCAAAAAGTTAATTCTATGGTGTTGACGGCTCGGCTGAGCGCCCGCTTAGTTGCTGAGCCGCACGTGACACATACAACCCCCATTAATATTCGCGGATATTAACGGCCAAGCCTATAGCCACGTTGTAAACATCTTCGAATGTCTTTACCCCCGCTAATTAAGTTGCTAATGCGCGCGTACTATTGGCCTATTGGCCTAGCTGTGCGCCATGTATTTACCCTATGTGGTAAGGTTACTTATCTTATTGCTAAGTGGCTGGTAGGTAAGGTAGGTATACTTTCTCTACCTCTTTTCCCTAGTCTGTATCTGCGTATATTTAAAAAATAGGAACCCCCTCTAAGGCGCTACTTCTCCAGCAGTGTCCTATCTTAAAAATGGCGTTAATTAGTTACGTAGAGATTAACGTTGCGAATAATACCAAACTATACGCTAACACGCAGAGTATCCTTGCCCTTATATATGCCGAGAGGCCTAAAAATATGTCTTTAAATTATAAGCCAAAGCAGAAGGAGTTTAAGGTAGGTAGCTAGGTGCTTTATAAAGTAGTATATTTATAGCTAACGCGTGTCTTTCTAGGCCTTTTACAAAAAGAAGTAGTACTATAATAGCAATACTATTACGGAAGAAAAGCTACTTCTTTTCCTTATTAAGGAGGTTATAGGCCGGCCACTAAAAGTAAAAAGCTGTAAGGTTAGTAATAATGTACCCTAGA
>Ga0307507_10004413_pt1 | contig 25032 bp, 6 predicted proteins | sample 7_EM_MG_FD_207223 | JGI IMG/M metagenome (GOLD analysis project Ga0307507, IMG submission 207223) | Populus trichocarpa ectomycorrhiza microbial communities from riparian zone in the Pacific Northwest, United States - 7_EM | ecosystem: Host-associated > Plants > Roots > Unclassified | place...
TAGTCCCTAGATCCCTCTTCTAGGTTCCTTAATATTATAATTAATGCTCCTTTAATATAATTTATGCGTTTTTTTATAATAGGTTAGTTTTAGACAACTTTCTTATCTAGCTATATATAAAAGTCTTTATTGGTCACACAGGGTGACTCACCAATAACGACTACTCGAGTAGGTTACAGTGATGTTGGTTAATATGCTTCTTTTATTGGAATGAGGAAGGGCGAGGAGCTTAAGACTCCTCGCTACGCTAGTGCCGCGGCGTTACATGACGACCGCTTACCTAATTCCCAACACTGGCAACTTTTCTTTTGTGGTTGCCATCTATATACAAATACTACTTAACTAGCGTAACAAATATCAATCCTCTTTACTTACTATTGCTATTATAATATAAGTCTCGCTGTCCTAAAATTTGCCTTTTAGCACGTGGTGCTTTCTTACTTAGAGTCGCGGGTGGACATTATATTAGGGCTGCTAAGGCGCTAATTATAAGCGAGCTAATAGCGATTTTCTATACCGGGTATAGAAAATCCTAATTAGCTGCTCTTAAATTGCTATATCTCCTACTCCCTTTTAACCCAACCTTTAACTCGTATACATAGAGTATTTGTGTTAACGAACGTCTCTAGTGCTTTATTTGGGTTTGCCTTCGTTATCGCATCTGCTGGGTTATCTTGGCCATTAATCTACTAAATCTTAAAGAGTTCTTAACGCTTATAGGATTGCCGAAGTGCCATAATATCAATTATAAGACGCTTCTCCTTTATGGTACCAAGCTTGACTAAACACTTATAGAGGGAGTATAAGTTGGTGCATATAATTATAGGAATAGCAGGGAGTTTAAGCCAATCTATAATTATCTTAAGGGTAGTTCTAATTGCAGTTGCTATATTAACTCCGCTAACTATTCTATATATCTCTAACGCTAGAACGCTTTAAGTAACGCACTTACTTTTAGTTAAGCTTTAATAGATAAGGTTACTATAGATTATAAAGTTATTCTCTCTAGTAGATTTATTTGTAATAATAATCTTATATCCTAGCTAGAAGCTAAAATCTTTATTATTTATAAACAATCTATTAATAAATACAAAGAGCTTAGTGGTAGGAAGGTTAATAGGCATATAGAGTAGTCCCCAATTAAGATAATTTATTTGCCAGTAAAGACGCTTATTTAGGGCAAGAATGTTATCCTTAGTTGGTTCCTGGTATTAGGCGGTAATAGAGAGATTAAATAAAGCCTTAGGTTAATAGATAGAAGCAATATAAGCTCTACAAGCGCGTTACTCTACATATCCTTACTTTAGAGAATTAACGTTAATAACATTAATCTTCTTGCCTTGGCCCTTCTGGCGTAAAGCAATGGAATCCTTATTTAGGGAGAGGATGCATTTATTAAAGAGTAATAGTGTGGTTAAATTAAGCTTTTCCTTTAGCTTTGCTATAAGATTTGCCTTTACTAGCTTATCTTCTTTAAGAGCTAAGAATTAGTTATCTCCTAAGATAATTATATTATTGGTTTATATGCTAATAATTCTAAACGGAGTTCCCATAGTTATAATAAGGAAGCAGGGATTAAATATAGAAGTAGTTATTAAGAGCTCCTCTTTATGGTGCTTGCTATAAGTAGCCCACTAATAAGTTCCTGCCTCTGCGATTCTATATAATGGCTTAAGTACAACTATGATTGTATCTTTGGGATATTAGTAGCGAATTTGCTCTAGAAGGTATGCTAGTATTAAGCGCTAAAGGCGCGTCTTTAATTGGGTATAGGCCTGAGTAATATCTTATAAATAAACCACCATTTTATTCTTTATTAAGGAGGGAGCTAGTGTAATAATAACTTGCTAACTAGCTTATTAAATTATAGGGGATTATATAAGAATTACTTCCTTACCGTTATTGTTATAACCTTAAATAACCAGTCTTAACTTCTTAAATGGGGTATTAGTAGCTTTGCCCTTAATCTTATTAACTATTCTTAACTTAAAGATGCGAACTCTATTAAACTTAGTAGGGTTATATTTCTTAAATTTAAAAACTCCTTTTATAATAAGACTATCAATCTCCTGCTTATTAGATACTTAGAAAGGAGCTCCTAGAGTTATAATACGGCCTTTCTTTTAGAGCTATTTTATAAGCTTAAAGTTAGCCTTCTCTTTAGCTGTTATAAAGGCCATTAATAACTTGTCTTTACTCTTAATAGCGGTAACAAATTGCTCTTTAAAATTAACAAGGTGTTGGCGATTTTGTAATCCCTTTAGGCGACCTCTACTACGTTATAGTTGCGGCACATCTGCTATAATTATATTAGGATTATAGTCGCCTTCTAGAGTATATTAATTATAGTTCTCCTCTAGGGTATCCTCTAAGGCATTTTATAAAGGCTCAGAACTGTCGTTTCTATAATAGGGCTTAACAATAGTTAAGCAGAATTAAGTGGGTCTATAGGGCATCTAAAAAGTGCAAGTCTAACTATTAATTATAATAAGTTTATATAGGCCTAACCATCCTCCCTTTTTACGCTATACGCGTACCTTAGATTGGAGTGGCAGATTAAGCATAGTTAAGGTATTTGGGCCATTTCTTATTCCTAGTACATTGTTAACCTGGCGCGTGGCGTAGAGACGTTGTACCTCTTTTATTGCTTTGTAAATAGCCTCCGCTCATTACGTAATGGATAGGGATAGTAGAGAATTGTTAGTTATTTAAGGGTAGGCGCTAAAGACTAGCAATATAGGTATAAGCCTATTTAGGCCAGCGGAATTATTAATAGCCTTAACAGCTATTTATAAGATAAGCTCTTCGCTAGCGCCCTCTAATTCCAAAGAAATAATCTTATATGTTTGTTATAATGGTGTGTAATATTATTCTACTTTTCTAACACTATTGTGTGCCTTAATAGGGACTTCCTTAACCTTAATTTCCATTGCCCTCGCCTATTGCCAAAACTTTATAGATAAGAAGTTCCTTCCTATATTATAAATAACTTAATTAGGGGGTTCTAGGTAGATATTAATCTAGCATAATTAAAGAGTATCCTATGCGTTCCTAGCTAATATATCCTTTAGGAAACGTGCGGCTTAGAAGGAGGTTAAGAGGTTAATAACTTAAATTGGCTAGGGGACTTCTGGTTTATTTAGTAGTAATAGCAGTACTTTATAAGATGCTTAATCGTCTTAGCCTTAACTTTATAACCTGCTTAATAGAGAACCCTAAGTAATCTATAAACTAATAGGTGACCGAAGCGATGGTGTAGTTAACGTAACTCTGACTTAGTTAAATGGCTTTAAGCAACGCTCCTTTCTGGCTGTTAAAGGAGCAACTAAGGGTGACCCTACTTACGTATAACAGGCACCTGATTATCTCCCTAAACAAGCATATTCTTAAGGTTATTAAGCTTAATACCTAACTTATCTATATCTTAGATGCAGAATAGAAACGGGGTGTTTATGGGAATAATATAGAAAGTAATATATCCTAACGGAGTTTGGACCTTAATTGTGCTAAAAGAGATTATAGTACCCTTGCCAAAGCAAATTATATATTGGCCTGCCATTAATTAGTCGATCTAAACAGAGCTATTAAGCTGCTAAAGAGCTTGAACTTAAGGTTCTCCTACTATAGATACTCCTACGGCTCTAAGTATCTAGCATAATACTATAGAAGACGTTCGCTGAGTATCTATTATTAAAGGAGAACGCGGAACTTTTTTTTGGCTCGTTAAAGATATCTAACTTTATAATAGAATGGAGTGTAGATTGGTCGTTAAGGACAGCAACAGTTTATATGCCATTTACCTTACTATACTTGGTGAAGTATTGGTCGGGAGAGTAGTCCTTAATTTCTATATCTATAAGGAGCTGTTCGGCCTTGTTAACCTTACCCTTAAGATCTTCTTCGCCTTTATATTAAACCAGGAAGCTTTGGAAGTAGGCTATAGTAACTTTATAATTTCTAACATTTCGTGCGCTTTGGCGAAACTTATTATATACCTCTTTTTATCTATTAAGAGGGTGCCTAGTTAACTAGCAATTTAGCTTTTTATAAATATAGCATTTCTTCTGTTAATTATTTTGAGATAAACTTCCATAAAGACCTTTATAATTTCTTTATAGTTGACGTTGATTGTACCCTCTACCGTATCCCCTACCCTAGCCACTATATGTTTGATCAGTCCAGTTATAATTATGTTAGTTAATTGGGTTGATTAAAATAGGTTAAGGTTAGGTATTAAATTGCTATACTTTTTAAGAGCGCAGAGCGGTGCTAATAGAGGATCTTAATTAAGCACACACTCCTTTATAAGTATTTGCAGGATTAAAGAGGGCAAGGTTGTATTCTTTAACACCTTAGCATACGCTAATAACTTAATCGCATAGGCTGAAGTTCTTTTAATATAATTTAGATAAACCATACTAAATTATCTAAAGTTAATTAAAGAGCTTTTGAAGGTAGTTAAGTCAAGAGGTATCTGGGTTTATAGTAATAATTCTTAGGAAGGTAGTCTCTCTCTACTTTAATATATACTGCTGCTTATTCTCTTCTGTTTTAAAGTGGCATTTTATCTTATATATTATTCGGTTAAAATCATATCCTTTTCCTACTAAATGATTATAATAGAAGGTACTAGCGCGGCCCTTAAGCATAACGGAATAAGTATTATAATATTAGTTAGGTTCCAGTCCAACCTTCTAGTAATAGTTATAGAAGATGCGCAGCTTTAAATTAAGGATATTATATAGTTCCTTGTTAAATCTCTTCTTCTAGTCTAAATAGAGTTTTGTAAGCTCTGTAAGCATTTTTAAAGTGCCTCTAAGCGGTATTAGGCCATGTTGAAATTACATTAGAGATTAAGGTGGGGATTGCTTTATAGACTGCAGTGGAGATACAGAGCTTAATAGAACATGGTATAGTACCTAATCTTCCTATGGCAGAGTTTAAAGGTTATTAAATTGCAAAGTAAGGGGGTCTTGCGCTTGCTCTTAGGGGGTAGTAGTTAAAGTTACAGGTTGAATTAGTGGAAGTAATGGATATAGCACATAAGAACTCGTGCCTGGAGCAATAGAATTAGAACGTGTCTCTATTAGTATATTATTTAGATTCTATTATAAGTTGAGCTTCTTTATATTGCGTAGTTGGTGCTTAATCTCTTGTGGAGTCTATTTGTGCTTTTCTTTTATGTTAATAACTTGCTCCTAAATATTGTCTCTAATAGTGTCTCCATCTATAGGGACAAATACTCCGTTCTCCTAAAGGAAGTTACGGAAGTCTTATACAATATTCTTTTTCGCGAGGGCCTATGTTTCCTTTGTCCATCTAACAAAGTCCTCCTTTATGCAATACTATAGCATAGTATCATTGTATTTGCTGTCTGTGTATTGTGCTATGCAGTATAGTAAGAATCCGTTTAGGTCCTGTTACTCGGCATTTATAGGGTTAATGTCTTTGTCCTATATCTCTGGGTTAATGTCATTCTCGTACTTCTTTAGGTAGGTCAACACTATAATAGGAGTAGAATTAACGGGGTGTTGTACGTTGAAGGTAGGTAGGATTTTCGGCTTTATAGGATCTCATAGGTTTGCTGTTAAAAGGTAGGCAATTTAAGGCGTAGTTAACGCGTTTCGGACGTTAACTTAGGACCCTAGGTTTAGTAACACTTCTGACCTAAAGTACTTAACCAAATCTTCGTAAACGCGATTGTTCTGCGTAATGGACGCAACTTGGTATCTCCTAGTACTTAGTAACACTTCTATTACTGGTTTTCTGCAAGCCTAAGGTAGTATAGTATCGCCGGGAACCCCTGCATGAGACTATCTCTTCTATTAATAACCTAGCTGCTCTATAGTTAACTGTGTGTTTAACCACTAATCAGTATTAGTCACATAGGGTGACTCACTAATAACGACTACTTAAGTAGGTTACAGTGATGTTGGTTAATATGCTTCTTTTATTGGAATAAGGAAGGGCGAGGAGCTTAAGACTCCTCGCCACGCTAGTGCCGCGGTGTTACGTAATAACCGCTTGCCTAATTCCCAACAGTCTTCCTATTTATTATTATATTGTTACCTATACCACTTTACGTATAACTGGTTTGGTGTATATAGTCTATTTATAAGAAAGTACCTTGTCACTACTGCGTTGTAATATCCTTTAGTATATCTTTCTTTAAACTTAGTTAGAATCCCTAGATCCTCTTCTTATTCTAGTTTATCTAACTATTTTACTTTTGGCGTGCCTATTTTAGGCCTATTAATGATTTTTTATATAGGTGCTCTGTCCCTTATATAACCTAGTATAGCTGATCTCTTATCTAGCTTTTACTCTTACTATATAATAATCCTTTATCTAAACTTATCTATAGTTTCTTACTTTCTACGTCTTATAGCTAGATTTTTAAAGTTATCTTGCTTCTTAATTTCCATATTAACTTTTTAATCTTTAGGCTAAACACCGTGTTTACCTAGAACTGCTATAGACCTTATTTATTCTTTAAAATCTTAGCTTCCTATTAATGTTCTTATTTATTCTCTGAATTTATAGTTCTTAAACTTGCGTTCTATACTTATTTATTTATTACTAAACTAAATTACTGCTCTTTCCTATTAGTTATTATCCGTTATGGGTTCCTAAGCTATCTTTATTATGTTTTATAAGTCTAGAGCCTTCCTTATCTCTTCTTAAGAATCTTAGACCTATAGCCTTTTGCCTTTTATAAGTAGTAAGCTAGTACTAGTAGTTATCTACTTACTTAGCTGTCTCTAGATATTACTCCTTCTATCTTATAAAGCGATGGAAATTGTATCTAATAGTGTTATAATACCCGTTACTAATCCGCGTTTTATAGTGGTTTCAGTCTCTACTTCTATTACGTTATTAAGGTATAAGTGCTCCTAGTTAGCCTCCCTTTCTTCCTTATTACTATTAATTAATAAGTACTCTAACTCCATTATTATTATTACTAATATTTATCTATATGTTGCTTTAATATCTTAATCTAGCTTATAGAGTTAATCTTATTTTTTATTTAACTCTATATGTTTGTATTAATTTAATGATACAAGTGAGTTATATCCAGGGGCACGAAATACGTATAGTATCGTATGCTCTTTTGGATGATGGTGACTGTCGATTCTATTGAGGTAGACTACGTGGTCTATATACTGACGCGCCTCCCCCCTAATTAGTTATCATATAAGTGGTTGGTGCACCGAACGCGTAAATACGCGTTTGTACACCAGGTGCTGTAATTATACACTAGCGGCACTTGAAAATAGGCCCACTTGTGTATAGCCCCCGTAATTGCTTTAATAGAACCGTAGAATATAAAAGAAATATATAGGAAATCCCTCCTAAGGCACCTTCTGGGTTACCTTCCAAGCGGTGCTCCAAGCTGACCGTAAGTCCTGCTTACGGTCCGTAAAGTGAACCATATAATGAACCGTATAGCCTTCTAACGGGCCGTAAATGAACCGTACGGCCTTCTGACGGGCCGTAAACGAACCGTAAGTGCTCTGTTAGTCTTGCTCTACCCATTCTATGACCTTTAGATTGAGCTTATTTGTGTTAATTAGGGGTTTGAGGGCTTAATATGGCTTTGCCTTAGTTATAGCATCTGCTGGGTTGTTTCCGCCACTGATCTATTTGACCTCCGTAATCTCGCGCCGTTTGTAGGCCTGATGTAAGCATATTAGGTCGACTATAAGCCTCTTCTCCTGTGTTGTACCTAGTTTAACTAGGCAGTTGTAAAGGGATTTTGAATTGGTGTATAGAACCAGGGGTAATTGCTCCAATTGTAGGATCTTCTGGATTGTTGACTTAATTGCAGCTCCTATGTTAAAGCTGTGAGCTAGTGCGTATAGCTTAGAGGCTAGTACACTGCGGGTTACTTGTTTGCATTTGATTGAAGACTAGTGCAGTATATTTGCGTCCTGATTACAGTCCATAAGTACAATTATAAAGCCGATTTGTGATAATAAGTCCCTATTATTGGCGAAGGAGGCGTTTGTAAATACTAGTATGCTAAGGGAATTTAGGTCTAGTGGTACAAAAGTAAGTTCTCTTGTTGCATTATTAATTTGCCACTAAATACGCTTGTTAAGCTGCTTAATATTTTCCTCTTGCGGATCTGTTACCTGGGCTATAAAGGATAAGTTGTAGGCAGATTCGGGTTGACAGACTATGGCAATATAGGCGCCTCTTGCACGCTATACAACGTATTGGTCCTTCGTATTTACGGTCTTATAGGTCTCTTTGTGGGAACTGGTGAGGTCCGTAGGCTTTGCTATAATAAGCCTTAGGTTTTGAGCTTGCCGTTCCTAAGTTAGCTGGATTAGGTTGCCCTTTTGTATAATTAAGCCTCTATTGAACTTGATTAGAGTCTGCTTAGTTAACTACTCTTACAGCTTTGCTAAGAACTTAGCCTTTTATAATTCGGTTTCTTTAGTGTCCGTAAAGGTCTAGTCTGCTAGGAATAGGGTATTATCTATTTGGAGTCTAACAATACTAAGGCCATTTGATTGGGTGTATAGGAGGTAGGGGTTATAGGTTAACTGTTCTATTTTAAGTCTACTAATATGGTGCTAGTGGTATGTCTTAAACCAGTGGTTCCCAGCTTCTGGTACTCTGTATAGGGGTTTTATAACCCGTAAAATTGTTCCTAGTTATAGGTTAAGCTCACGGGGTAGTTATATAAAGATATCCCTACTTAGGTAGGTATTAGACTGCACATAGGCTTACGAGATGTCCCGTAAGTAGAGGGCTATAGGTTTGGTTTGCTGTAGCCCTAGTATAAGTGCAAGTATGATCCGTTGGCTGACTTATTGAATTGTAGGTGATTATATAAGGACTAAGTCCTTTCCTTGGTTGTTGTAGGCTTATATAACAAGCCTTGATTTTTTAAAAGCTTTATTAGTACTAGGGTGCTTAATTTTGTTGATAAAGCGTAAGTTGAATATACAGACGCCTTGCGGAACGTCTTTCTCTGTTATAACCGCAAAGACGCCCTTCTTAAGTAGTCCGTTGATCTCTTTGTGTTATGAGTCCGTAAAAGGGGTTTCCTGTACTAGAACTAATATATCCGTAGGCGGAGATTGCCTTGCGGATATTCCTATAGAGGTTAGGTAATTCTCTGTTATAGGGTTCTTAGTTATAGGGTACTTTTAGGGGCGTCCTTAACCACGCTTTATAGCAGGTTTAGTAGGTTTAGTAGGTTCCTGGGGGACTTCTAGAGTAGGTAGGGGTGCTTCTATTTTGTTTGGTTTGGCGGTTGCTTCTAGTTTGTCTAGTTTAACGTTATAGGTGTTTTTGGGCTGAAAGTAGGATTTTACGGACGTGCTCCTAAAGCTAGTTAGGCCGCTAGGAAGTTATATATAGCACGTTTCATTTTCTACAGCTAGTAAATGGTAGGGTCTGGTCCACTTGCCGCTTTTACGCCATATAAGGACTTTAGAGTTAAGCGGGAGGTCGTGTACTAAGGTTGTGTTGGGTCTATTGCGGTAGTATAGGGCGTTATTAACAGTTTGTTTAGCCCGTAGTTTAATTATCTCGGCTATTGCCTTCCGTATTGCAGCTGCTCGTTCTGTAATGGACGGGGTAGGAGGATCTAGGTTACTTATCCTTGGGTAGGCTCCGTAGACCAAAAGGGTAGGTATTAGTCCATCTGGGCTAGTAGTGTTGTTAACGGCTTTTATGGCCATCTGTAGAGTTAGTTCCTTTTGGATGTCCTTGCATTCGTCCGTAATAATCTGGTAAGCTCTTTGTAAGGCTGGGTAAGCTTGCTTAATAAGCCTAATAGACTAATACGCCTCGACTGGAACAGCTTTTGTTAATATAGTTATGGCCGTAGTATACTGCTGGAATTCCTTGCTGATGAAGTTCCTACTAGTGTTGTAGGTGATATACTCAGGAGGTCTAACGTATGTGTTAATCTAGTATGTCCGTAAAATATCCTAAGTGTGCCTTGTGGATATATTTTGCAACTAACGGGTGGCTTAGTAGCGGGTTGCCTTATTAATTATATATAGTACTGGGCTGCCGTTGATGTACATAATGTCTATATATACTGAGTGGTTGAAGTCAAGATCCTTACAAAGGGTGAACTTAAATTGGCCTAGGGAACGTCCATATTTCTAGTAGTAGGAGCAGTATTTAGTTAGGTGGTTAATTGCCTTTTTATTAATATTATATCCAGAGCGTTTAAGGACTCTATATAGCTTCTTAGCTGATGGGTGGCCGAAGCGGCGGTATAGGCGGTGGATTTCCATACTGGTAAGGTAGCAGGGGTTGTAGTCAAAGGATTCCTAAATATACGTCCGTAAGGTCTCTCCCTATATAAGGAACAGGTGTCTGAATTATTATATAATTGGTAGGGTTACATGCTTGCTTCCTAGGGTAGTTATAGGGCCAATTAGGGTGTCCGTAATGTTATTATAGTACACCTGTAACCTGTCTATGTCTGCAAGGTAGAGTAGGAAAGGGGTGTCTGCTTTTACTATGTAGAAGTTGACTAGGCTAATTGGAGTCTTAACTGTAACTAATCTAATTAATGCGGTTAAGCCAATGCCGAATTAGGCGTTTACGGCCCCAGTTTGTATAGTATCAATATCCGTATTGTTACTTGTAGTGGTCTTATATGCAAGGTATTGTCTGTAACCTGCAGTAGACTTCTTGGAGGCACCTATATCAATTATAACACCATAGAATTCTTTAGGAGTATAGCGTTCTGTGGTGATATATGCAAATAGGTCCTGTTCGCGGTCCGTAATATCCATAACGGGTCTAACGGATATATTTGCGGATTGGTTTTTGGGTGCGATTGAGTGTATAAAGGAACGGTTGGCTAATACGGTTGTAATATTAAAGGCTTGGCTGTCCGTAAAAGGTCTAAAGGTGGTTAGGAATGTCTCTAAGGTCTCCTATTTCTGAGTGTCTAGGTTAAAGTTAATTATAAGGGCTTCTATTGACTTATTAGAGGGCTCTTCTGCTTCTTCTCCTTCGTATTCTAAAATGAACTGGTTGATATGGCCATTAAGTCTCTTCCTAGACTTATTACGTTCTTCCTAGGTATGCCTTGTAGACCAATATCCTTCCTTACCGCATATAAAGCACTTCTGGCTGGTTTGTCTACGGGGGTATGTTTTCGTACGGGGGTTACTACGGGGGTTATGGGGACTTGGTTGGTATAGGTGCTGCTAGCGGTAGCGGTGGTCTGTAAAGTAGACGTCTAAGTCTGTTTGCGGATATTAAATATCCGTAATAAAGGCTTGGGTGCTGCCTAATAGGTTTAAGACTTTGTACGTTATAATAGAGGAGCGTAGATTATTAATAAGGCCAGCTAAGGTATCTATAGGCTTATAATAGGCGTATTTGCAGGGCTCTACTTCCTGGCAAGCCATAATGAGTTTATTGTGTAGGAAGTCGTCTGTTTAAAGCTTGGCGTTAAGGCCATGCTGTAGGTGCTGAAGGTCTTTAATAAGAATTTGTAGGCACTCTATAGTCGATTTTTTGGTGTTCTTGTTAATTACGGTCCGTAACTTAGTTGTATTCTATTGGGTAAGGATATCGCGCTTATATTCTGGCCCTTTAAAGTAGTTGCGTGTAGCTTTATATAGCTTATTAAAGGGAACACTAAGGGGGTTACTCTTGAGGTTGGTGTAGTAGTGGTTAAGTGCTAGGCCGCGCAGTATAGTAGAGTAGGCTTGGCTAAACTCCTATTTAGGAATATTAGCCTTCTAACAAAGGTCCATAAAGATGGTTAGTTTGAAATCAAAATTGTCGTTTTCACCGCTGTACTTAGATTCGTTAGTGTAAAGCTTGGCTAGGTTAGCTAGCTCCTTACTATAAGTTTTTGCTTAGGTAGGTTGCGGATCTGTGGTTTACGGATATATAGCTTGCGGATATATGGCTTGCGGATCTATGACTTAAACAACGGGGGTAATTTTATCCGTATTTTGGTTTATAGGGGTGTTATAGTCTGTAGCTTAAGAGTAGGGTGTATTTTGGCCAGTAAGGTTAGCTCTAAAGCCGCTTAGGTCTATAGGACAAATTTAGTTAAGTGGGTTAGGTATAAGGCCGGCAATCCTATTAAGTTTAGAGGAAGTAAAGAGTTCTTTAGTGGCTTTAACCTGGTCTAGGATTTCCTCTTTAGTCTATTCTATTTGGTCCTTCTTATGTATTATATTATACAAAGACTGTGTAATAATGACTTATTTGTCCCTTTTAACTTATACGCCTTAGTGATGTAAAAGGGTTCATAGGTTGCAAATAGTAGTAGGGTTATAGGCCTTAAAAATAGCTTCCGTAAGGTCCGTAAAGTCTCCCTAGTATTGCTCCTATAGGTCGTTATTTATAAGCTTAAAATATTCATATTTAAAAACTTTGAATTTGATATAGTTGTTAATATCGGTTATGGACGTAAGGTTGACTCCCTGCCTCTATTTTTCTTGGCCTTTATCGACTTGCTTCCTTAGGTCTGCTATACTATATAGTGTGGTGTAGTATATAGTGGGTAGAAGGGGTCTTGTAGTGGTCTGTAAAGGCGGTTAATGTCCGTAACGTTTTGCAGGACGGTAAGGGGTTTTTGTAAAGTCTTATAACGGTCCGTAAAGGTAATTGACAGGTCCGTAGTGGCTTGCAAAAGTGTGAGGGGTCTCTGTAAGGGGTCTAAAAAGAGGTTGGAGTATTAAAGGAGGGTGTAGGAAGAATAGGGGTTTGAGGTTCAAAGGTAGGTTAAGGGTAGGGAGTTCTATATAGGTCTATATTTGCGTCTATTATACTTCTGGTAAACCGTACTAAGACTTGAATAAGTATATAGAGTTGGTAATAAGTCTATAATCCCCAACTTCTGACCTTCTAGTAGGTTGTACTAGGAGTCTAAACAGGTAGTTGCTGTTGTGTATTGCTTAGGGGAGGTGTTAAGTAATTGCTAATCTGTGCGCGCTTACTGATTAATGTTTGTATTAATTTAATAATACAAGTGAGTTATATCTAGGGGCACGAAATATGTATAGTATCGTATGCTCTTTTGGATGATAGTAACTGTTAATTCTATTGAGGTAGACTACGTGGTCTATATACTGACGCGCCTCCCCCCTAATTAGTTATTATATAAGTGGTTGGTGCACCGAACGCGTAAATACGCGTTCGTACACCAGGTGCTGTAATTATACACTATAGTTCCTTTAAGCCCTCTTAACTCTAGCTCTTGCGGCTAATAGCTTACGCTATACTTAGCGTCTTTATAAATTTGGTATGCGTTGTTATAATAAAATGCAAAGTATTTAATTAAATACTTTTTAGTCTTGTATAATATCCCTATATCTATATTATTGTACTCTAATAACCTAGTGCCTTTTACCGCGTAGTTACTTTAACTACCTCTATAGTCTCTAGCAAAATAATCTAGTTTTCTATAATTTATATAAGCTCTATCTTTAAACTATTTTTTTTGTTATAGAGTCCGCCTAAATATTTTCTGCTACTAAGATTCCTAGTTTAGCCTCTGCTCCCTAGTTCTATAATTACTTAATCCTTAACCTCTGGGTTTCTATAGTTTTTTTATCTATCTCTTAGATTCTTTAGTACTGCTTAGGTCTATTAGCTCTACGCCTTATATAACTATAAAACTTTATCTTGCCCTTTTTTAGCTTGTTCCCTTTAATAGATCCTATTATTAATTTTTATTACTTAATCTATTAACTCCCTTAGAGTATCCGTATCTTTTATTAGGATAATTGTGTCCTAGACTTTAGCCTTAAGTCCTTATTTATACTATACTATAAGCGCCTTGTTATTCTATTTAACCTATATAGACAGCGTTTAAAACTATATTATATACTCTATTACTAAGGTTTATTATGCTAGGTTTTAAAGCTTTTATTTTACTATAATTATAGCCTCTAGGTCTTTAAATATTTGCGTTAACTATTCTGCGAACCTATTTTAACTAGCAAATATATACCATATATCTTGGTTAGTAGTTATTATACCATTAGCCTATATTTTAGTAAGGTAAAATTTAAACCACTTAAGTGCTTATCCTATTAGAAACAATCCTGCGTATACCACTTAGTTTAATAATATTGCCAACTTTACTCCCTCCTATATAACCTTAAAATGTATCTATATAAGGAACCCTTTAAGCTTTAACTTCTCTCCTAAGAATTGTTTAATTAAAGGTAACTTAATCTTTGCTACTCTAATTCTATTAATGCGTTCTTTAAGTATCCTATTATTATTCTATAAGTAATTAACTATTTTCTATAACTAACCTTGCGTAACCATCTAAGAATCTATATCTACTATACTAGTATCTCCACCTAAGGTAGTAGCTGCCGTTAATAGTGTTATAACTGGTGCTTTAGGTAGCACGTTGTTTAACTTTATTTAATACTATAACCTTAGTAGTAAATATATAACGGAACCTTATAGCAAGAACTATGGTAGGTCCTATTATTAGGCCGGGTATATAAATATAAATAGGTTAATAATATAATAATAACTAGTAAAGTAGTTGCCTAATAAATTAACTCTAATTATATTCTAAGATTTACTATAAAGAGAGAACTATCTGGATAGGGACTATAGTCCTTTAAATATATAACTATACGCCTAAGAAATCCCTTCGCTCTATAAGGTATATCTACTCTATCTACTCTATTACAGATTATATAGATTACACTATATAACCTTAGCTACTATTCCTTATTATATAGTTCCACCGGATCTATTTTAGACTATGCCTATATTAACTAACTAGCTTCCGCCGACTTCTCTCTAAGTAGTTATAATATTGTACTTAAGCTGTCCGTAACAGAAGGCCTATATTATAGGCTACTTTCTACCGGCACCGCAAACTACTGTTAGATAATCTGTATTCTCTAAGGCGTGGGACACGTGCACGAGTCACGTGCACGGGGCACGTGCATTATAAATCTCTTCAGAGCCCCAGGGGTCCTAGGTCAAGACATTATCAACATTAATCAACAATTAAGTTAAGATTATTAATCCATCAACCTATTGCATTAATAAACCCCTCTATATGAATTTCGTGACAGTTATAAGCCTGGTCCGCTAACTTAAGAAGCTATTCAGCTATTACTTAATTGTTTGAAGAAATTCTACCTCATTGTTAGACTCTGACACCTTATCGTCAAGACGCAGACTCTAACAGAAATCCTACCTTAATTGTCACAAGACGAGTCTTTAACGAGATTCCATGAGATTCTATAAGATTCCACCTTAATCTAACAACAAGGACGATCTTGACGACAGGACAATCCTAACAACAAAATACCATCTTAATCCCTCCTTTGCCTATTAGTTAAATGACTTCACTAACGTCAAGCTCGTCAACGACGATCATCCTCAATAAGTTAGAAGACTGGGAGTAATAGCTATAGCAACTCCAAGCCCTCGTAGATTAGCAAATTTGGGCCTATGTTAACCCAGATAGTGCAGCACCTCAATAAGGTCTACTACAAGAACTAGCCTATCTAGAAGTTATAGATTTTAATAAGAATGCAACCTTGTATGCGTAGCTCTTAACAAATCAACAGAAAGCGTACAAGAATAGCAGACGATACTACAACTAGGACATAAAGTATTTCCTAAGACAGGAAGATTATCTTTAACAGATCCGCACCTAGATTACGTCTACAGTATTAATTTAGAAGAAGCTACTGCTTGACCCTTCCTTAACAGTCAAAGAATGGCTATCTTGGCTAAAGGAGAACATAGAACCTACCTCATTGTTTATTAGGAAGAAGGTATAATACTAATACATAGAAGCCCTTAAGGGGTTTAAATAGTTGTCAAAATTAAACTAATGGCTAGATTAATGGGAACACGCAATATCCCTAGGAGAGAAGTATAAGATCCCTTAAATATCCGATAGTATCTGGCTTTAAGATTTGGCAGAAGTTATTCGACCTTTTAGCAACGCCTACTATATAAAGTACACTACTAAGTTAAATAACCCTTAGAAGTTGAGATCTTCCAAATACCGCAAAGTAGTAAAGGAGCTGTAAGAAGGACTTAGAACACCCTTAAAGAAAGCTAATACTACTATAAGAGGCAGTACCTTCAATACAGACTTTACAGAGCAAGCCACTGAGGATCACTCTAATACTACTAAAGGTTTACGAAGAGGAAAGGCCTTAGCACGCAATAGACGCTTAAAGAGAGCCGGGACACTGGTGGATAAGAAGACGTCCTGCAAGAAGCCAACGCCCAAGTGCTTAGCGTGCGGAATACAAGGACACTCCCTACAGGACTATTAGTGTTTATTTAAAGACAAGAGACCTACAGGAGTTACAATAGGAGATGCGCGCATCAATAGGGCACTAAAGAAGGTAGAAAAGAATAAGAATCTTACTAACCAAGTTGCGAAGATCAGACTTAAAGAACAAGAAGACAAGGCCTAACAATAATAGGACAAGAGCTAGAAAGTTAAGATTAAGGGAGAAGCTAATGCAATATTCCTAGAATTGTATCACACCGGTTAAACCCATCCACTAAAGCTATTAACTATTCTTGACTTAGGAACCACTCTTTATATCTTTAATAACCTCTCTTGTTTTTACAATTTTAGAAAAGCTCTAAGATACAAATATATTACCGCCGGCAGCTCAGAAGTGCCTATACTAGGCTACGGCAATGTTACTATCCAAATCATAAAACTAGACAAGAGTAAGGGAACCCTACGTCTTAAGGACGTTGCCTTTTATATGGACTTTAATACGAATCTAGTGTTGTTCTGTCTGCTTTAAAAATAAGGGTTCTACTAGGATAATAAAGGAGACAACAATCTTCTAGTTTGGAAGGATAATACGATCCTATATTAAATAGAAGAACGTTATAGACAATAGACTATCGAATACGTCTAACCAGGAAGTTAATTAGCGTTTAATATAAGCTAACTGCTACGCCGCCAACGGAAGCGCAGAGTATTGTTAAGAGACGCTTATTCAGATTTAAAAGGTGATGCGTATCTATAGTATTTGCGTCTAGGTTATTCAGGACCTATAAGCCTTTATTATTTAGGTCTTAACACCCTAGGAGTTAAGCTTTAAGGCCCAAAGACAACGGAATATTAATATTACAGTCTCGCCAAAATTAAGCGTTAGGTCTCAAGAAGGTTCTTAAAATAGAATATTAATAAACCTTATCTTAACCTCTATATTAACTAGACTGACCTTAAGGAAGCGCATACTAGATTTATATAAGTTATGTTTATCTATAACACCTTCTTAGGGAGAACCTTCCCGTATTTTATAACGACGGATAGCAAAGAGAAGGAGACACTATAAGTACTTAAAGATTTTATCTAATAGATTCGTCTAAGGCATAACCTTAAGGTTAACATTATTAGATTAGATAATAAGCTAGGGAGAAGGAGAACCCTTAAATGGCTACGGACCTAAGGGATTATATTTGAGCCTTTGGCGCCTTATACTTAAGCTTAAAATGGTACCGCCGAACGCTTAGGGGGTGTGATTATTAAGAGAGCACGTATAATAAGAATTGCTGCTAATCTACCACACGATCTATAGAAAGAGATAGTCGACTATATAGTCTACCTTTGAGATCAAACGCCACGGGAAAGCAATGGTTGGAAATCGCCCTATAAGAGGTTCTATACCTTCCTAGCCAATGGGTTAAGAAAGCCGCAATTAGCGCACCTGAAAGCCTACAGCTGTAGGGCGTACGCGATGACGTTAGACGCCTAGCTAAAGAAGAAAAGGCTAAGCAAGCTAGATCTATAAGCCTATATTGGCTACCTTGTTGGCTATAACTCTACCAATATCTATAGGATCTGGATCCTATATAAAGGTATTATTATCTCTACTAGGGACGTCATCTTTAACAAGAAGACGTTCTTTAATGGCAAGCAAACGGACATCTCAAAGGACCTATACGCTAAGTTAGACACGCTGATTAAGAAGATTTAACTCCCTAATACCCTAACTAAGAATAAGGTCCTTCTGGAAGATAATGAAGAAGTATTTAAACCGTTAATTTAAGAGGAAGACAACGACGTTAATAAGCCAGTTTAAACCTTTAATAAGTTAGCAGATCTTAAGCTTATAAGAGCTCTTAAAGATGCGTATTATACGCCACCTCTAATAGAAGAAGACGAAGAATCTCTATATGCCTTTTACGTCGAGTATCCTATAAAGTTAGATATATAAGGTACTAATCAGGACATTATTAGCCAAGTAGGAGACGGGTTTTACACTTAGGGGGTATTTAACGACTCTATTAAAAACTCATTTAAGGAAGCCTGTAATAATAGGTTTGAAGACTTTATTACCAAAAGGATCATATTAGCCTATTACGGCGCCTTTTTAGCAGGAAGGAAGTTCAACCTTAATAGTCGACTTAACGACAGCAAGCTAAAATTAGGTAGAATACGTAATGTTAGATTATATAGGAAGAACTTACCTCCGCTATCTTAGTTGATCCGCGACCTTAATACGTATTCTCTTTAAAATTAGTTTTAAGAAGCTTAATAAGCTTACCTCTAATCCTATTATTAAATAAGGTTGTTTTAAGAAACAGATAAGAAGTATGTAAAGGGATAGCAGGTCCTTAGCTTAATATGGGTGTTCATCTACAAGACGGACAAGTATAGATTTCTCTAGAAATACAAGGCAAGATTAGTAGTCTGCGGAAATTAACAGGCCCTAGGAGACCTACCTATGAGAGCTACTATATTAGCTAGTATAACCTTCTAAACACTTATAGCGACTACCGTAAAATTCAACCTGGAGATGACACAAATAGATATAGTTAATGCGTTTGTCTATTGCGATTTTAATAAGGTTGTCTACATAAAGCTACCGCCAGGGTTCAACAAAGGAAAGATAGACAAAGTACTACGCTTAAGAAAAGCCCTGTACGGACTATAATAATTACCACTATTATAGCAGAAGAATCTCATAAGCTCGTTAAATGAATTGGGTTTTAAAGAGGTACCTTAGGAGCCATGTGTCATGCTAAAAGGTAGAATAGTCGTCTTCTTCTATATTAATAATATTGTCTTCTGCTACCGAAAGATAGATAAGAAAAAAGCTTAAGAAGCAATTAAGGAGCTAAGCAAGGAATACCAGATAAGTACCCTTAGCGAGCTAAAATAGTTCCTAGGAATCCACGTGCTACGTAATTATAGCTAAAGGCTCCTATAGCTATCCTAGGAAGTCTATATTAAGAAGATAGCTAACTAGTATAAGATAGATCTTAGAGGGCGTCTTCTAGACACTCCTATGGTAGAATCGGAACTCCTCCCTACTAATTACCAATTGATCTATCTAACGCGTCTATCCCCTAATATAGACCTATTAGTCCGCCCTATATCCCTACCAGCCTCTACAATGCTATATCAGAGAAAATTGGGTTTAGTACTCTATGCAGCCACTATAACGCGTCTGGATATTGCGTTTGCAGTATTAAGGCTAGCAAGGTTCAATTAGGACCCAAGCTAAGAGCATTATTAAGTGGTAGATAGAGTTATCTAATACCTATATAGCACGAGAAGCAGAGCAATCTGCTATAGAGGAGATAAGGAAGGAATAAATGGTAGAGGGAGAGACAAAGGAATACGCAACAAAGGACGAGACGATGGAAGAGACGGTAGAGGTAAAGCGCAATTATTTATCTATGCTAGCGATGCATTATTCGCGGACAACTCCGTTGACAGAAAGAGCTCGCAAGAATATATTATAAAGCTATTTAGGGGGCTAATCGCCTGGAGAGCAAACAAGTAGGGTATAGTTACAATATTAAGCATAGAAGCCGAGTTGTTAGCCCTATTATAAACAGCAAAGGAAGCTATCTTTACCAGTAGGCTATTTAAAGCAATGACGTTACGCCTAAACGAGCCCTTAATTATCAAATGTAATAACACCCAGACGCTCTAACTGATTATAAAAGACACAGCAAAGCTAATTACAAAGCTTTGACACGTTAACATCTATTAATACTAGCTACATTAGGAATACGCAATAAGATGAATATAATTTTAATGGATAGTAACAAAGGAGATAATTACTAATAGACTTACAAAGGCCCTACCCAAGCAGAGGTTTCAAAGTTTTGTTAATATAATTGGGATGGTGGATATTAAGGAGCAGCTAGATAAGGAGAAGCAACTAGAGGACCTAAGGGACGGTATTAGAGTAAGATAAAAGGATTTAGATAAGATTACGGTTTAATTAACTTATTAACGGACATAAGAAGGTGGCTAGCTTTAACCTCAAAGAGCTTAAAGCTAAGGGGGTGTGTTAGATAATCTGTATTCTCTAAGGCATGGGACACGTGCACAAGTTATATGTATGGGGCACGTGCATTATAAATCTCTTTAGAGCCCCAGGGGTCCTAGGTCAAGATATTATTGATATTAATCAACAATTAAGTCAAGATTATCAATCCATTAACCCATTGCATTAATGAACCCCTCTATATGAATTTCGTGACAACTACAAAGCCACTAGCGGCGTCCTTAAGGCTCTTATATATATACTTCCTACCCTAAATACCTAAATAGACACTCTATTTAATAAGCGGCTTACTACAAATATATTGCCTATATATGATAGTTATAGACTAGAGCGGCAAATATATTAAATTCAGCTAGAATAAATACCTTAACCACTTTAGATATTGATAATAGTAAGTCTACTAACCTCTCCAACAAGTTTAATATTAAGTAGAGCGGCAGTAGTAAGCAGGAAGAAGATAGTAAGGATAGTAGCTATATATTAAGCAACTATAGTGTTAATATACCGCCTACTGTTCGCCCTATTAAGGTCTTAAATAAGGAACGCCTATTCCTAAAGCTTATAGCTTGGTTAGAAGGTGTACCCTATAAAAAGCTTAACTTCTTTACCCACATACTCTACCTCTATAAAGGTATAGATTTACCGAATCAGCATAATAAGGAAAAGAGACTCTAGAAAATAACTAGGATTATACCCTACTAAATTGACTACTATATTGGAGGCTGTATAGTGTATATAGGAGTGAATTTAGAGCTTAACTACTATCTCTATTGCCTTAAAGTAAGGCTTAATTAGGTTACTAAATAGCCCTATAAGACTTTTATATATATACCGCTTACCTTACGGTTACGGATATAGTATAATAATCCAGAACGGTTAGCTATATTAAAGTTATACTAGTAGAGGCTTCTAAGCTTAAATATAAAGAACGGTTAGCGCCTATTTTAAGACGTCTTTAACGGCGATCTATTCCTTAACTTTTATAAGCGGGAGTTTAACCTATTTAGTGATAAACACGATATTGCCCTTTAGCTATTACTTAATGGTGTTTAACTAGATAATAGGAAGACCTATAAGGTAAGTAAAATAAGTAAATTAATTAAAGTTACTAATATATATAGGTAACTCCGGTCGTCCTCTATAACCTTAATTTCCTACCTAATAAGCGCTATAAGGTTAAGAATATATTTATAAGCTTTATCTTACCTAGTCCTAATATAGCTAAGGACATTAATTCCTTTTTATAGCTACTAGTTAATAAGCTTCTAAAGTTAGAGAATAGTGTTTAGGCCTTTAATGGCTATACTAATATAATATTTTAAATGCGGGCATAGGTAACTCTAGTTACTAATAGGTGCTATATACTTATTAAATTTAGCAGCTAATGCCTTTATAGGTAACGGCCTAGCTCTTATAGACGCTATAGGCATAAAGCGTCTGGGCAATGCGATTAGGCTATGCTATATATGTTCTATTAAAGCAGAGTGACGCGCTAATATATAAGGTTCCTATTATGTCCCTTATATATAATACAACTATAAGAACCAGCTACTGCGTTAAAATCTTTAGCTTATAATTGATTTAGTTAATTAAGCTATAGATAATAGCTATAGAACAAAGTACGGAATTACTTGTAGTAGTATACTACTAAAGCTCCAATTAATATATTTTCCATAGTTATTTCCTGCCGATATTATACACTACGTTCTCTTAAATATTACGCCCTTTTTATATTGCTTATAAAACAGTATAAAGCTAAAGATTAATAACCCTAAAACTAGAGGTAAATACGTGGATAGGTTTCTAGAATTACCTTTCTACTATTTAAGCGATGCTAAGCTTAAGATAATTGGCTTAGTGTTAATTAAATTAAGGCCTTAAATACTAGTATCTATTGCCTATACGCCTTGTTAAATTAATAAAGACTATATAGGATTTAAAGCCAAGGAATAGGAGGCCTAGTTGCTCTAATTTAGAACCTTTTTATTATAAACAGTTTAAGTACAATGTTACAACTACTTAGAGAGGAGTCGGTGGAAGCTAGTTAGTTAATACAGGCATAGTCTAAAATAGATTTGGTGGAACTATATAACGAGGAATAGTAGCTAAGGTTATATAGTGTAATCTATATAATCTATAATAGAGCAGATAGAGTATATATACCTTATAGAGTGAAGGGATTTCTTAGGTATATAGTTGTATATTTAAAGGACTATAGTCCCTACCTAGATAGTTCTCTCTTTATAGTAAATCTTAGAATACAATTAGAGTTAATCTATTAGGTAACTACTCTATTAGTTATTATTACATTATTAACCTATTTATATCTATATACCTAGCCTAATAATAGGACCCACCGTAGTTTTTACTATAAGGTTCCATTACATATTTACTACTAAGGTTATAGTATTAAATAAAGTTAAATAATATGCCACCCAAAGCACTAGTTATAACACTATTAACAGCAGCTACTACCTTAGGCAGAGATACCAGTATAGTAGATATAGATTCTTAGATAGTTATGCAAGGTTAGTTATAGGAAATAGTTAATTACTTATAGGATAATAATAGAATACTTAAAGAATGTATTAATTAAATAATTCTTAGGAGAGAAGTTAAAGCTTAAAGGGTTCCTTACGCAGATATATTTTAAGGTTATATAGAAGGGAGCAAAGTTGGCAACATTATTAGACTAAGTAGCGTACGCAGGATTATTTCTAATAGGATAAGTACTTAAGTAGTTTAAATTTTACCTTACTAAAATATAAGCTAATAGCATAACAACTACTAACTAAGATGTATAGTATATATTTGCTAGTTAGAACGGGTTTATAGAATAATTAATATAAATATTTAGAGACCTAGAGGCTATAACTATAGTAGAATAAAAGTTTTAGAACCTAGCACAACGAACCTTAGTAATAAAGTATATAATATAGTTTTAAACGCTATCTGTATAGGTTAAATAGAATAACAAGGCGCTTATGGTATAGTATAAATAAGGACTTAAGGCTAAAGTCTAAGACGTAATTATTTTAATAGAAGATGCGGATACTCTAAGGGAGTTAATAGATTAAGTAATAAAGATTAATAATAGAATCTATTAAAGGGAATAAGCTAAAAAAGGGTAAGATAGAGTTCTATAGTTATATAAAGCGTAGAGCATGTATCAGCAAACATAGAGCTAAAAACTATAAAATGGCGTAGAGCTAATAGATTTAAGTAGTACTAAAGAATCTAAGAGATAGATAAAGAAACTATAGAAACCTAAAGGTTAAGAATTAAGTAATTATAGAACTAGGGAGCAGAGGCTAAACTAGGGATTTTAATAGTAGAAGATATTTAGGCGGACTCTATAATAAAAAAAATGGTTTAAAAATAGAGCTTATATAAATTATAGAAAACCAGGTTATTTTACTAGAGACTATAAAGGTGGTTAAAGTAATTATACGGTAAAAGGCACTAGGTTATTAGAGTACAATAACGTAGATATAGGGATATTACGTAGAACTAAGGAGTGTTTAATTAAACACTTTATATTTTGTTATAATAACGTATACTAAATTTATAAAGACGCTAAGTATAGTATAAGCTATTAGCCGTAAGAGCTAGAGTTAAGAGGGCTTAAAGAAACTATAGAGTTAGATAAAGAATAAGATTGACTCTACAAGCTAGATTAAGATATTAAAGCAATATACAGACAAAGATTAGCAATAATAATAATAGAGTTAGAGTACTTATTAATTAATAGTAATAAGGAAGAAAGGGAGGCTAACTAGGAGCACTTATACCTTAATAATATAATAGAAGTAGAGACTAAAACCACTATAGAATGCAGATTAGTAATGGGTATTATAATACCATTAAATATAATTTCCATTACTTTATAAGACGGAAGGAGTAATGTCTAGAGATAGCTAAGTAAGTAGATAACTGCTAGTACTAGCTCACCACTTATAAAATGTAAAAGGCTATAGGTTTAAGATTTTTAAGAAGAGATAAAAAAGGCTCTAGACTTATAAAATATAATAAGGACAGCTTAGGAACCTATAACGGACAATAACTAATAGGAAAGAGTAGTGACTTGGTTTAATAATAAATGAATAAGTATAGAACGCAAGTTTAAGAACTATAAGTTTAGGGAATAAATAAGAACGTTAATAGGGAGCCAAGATTTTAAAGAATAAATAAAGTCTATAGCAGTTTTAGGTAAATATGGTATTCAGCCTAAAGATTAAAAAGTTAATATAGAAATTAAGAAGTAAGATAACTTTGAAAATCTAGCTATAAGACGCAGAAAGTAAGAAACTATAGATAAGTTTAAATAAAGGATTATTACATAGCAAGAGTAAAAGCTAGATAAGAGATTAGCTATACCAGGTTATATAAGGGACAAAGCACCCGTATAAAAAATTACTAATAGGTCTAAAATAGGCACGTTAAGAGTAAAATAGCTAGATAAACTAGAATAAGAAGAGGATCTAGGGATTCTAACTAGATTTAAAAAAAGATATACTAAAGGATATTACGACACAGCAGTAATAAGGTACTTTCTTATAAATAGACTATATACACTAAACCAGTTATACGTAAAGTGGTATAGATAACAATATAATAATAAATAGGAAGACTTTTATATATAGCTAGATAAGAAAGTTGTCTAAAACTAACCTATTATAAAAAAACGCATAAATTATATTAAAGGAGCATTAATTATAATATTAAGGAACCTAGAAGAGGGATCTAGGGACTA
>Ga0307507_10004414_pt1 | contig 25028 bp, 7 predicted proteins | sample 7_EM_MG_FD_207223 | JGI IMG/M metagenome (GOLD analysis project Ga0307507, IMG submission 207223) | Populus trichocarpa ectomycorrhiza microbial communities from riparian zone in the Pacific Northwest, United States - 7_EM | ecosystem: Host-associated > Plants > Roots > Unclassified | place...
ATTGGTCTAGGAGTCCACAGGACTGGGGTAAGGTCCACAAGCGTAGCGCTAGCCCTTAGCTACGTCGTGGCGCAATTTCTCCCCGGGGTCTGATTCATGAGATAATACATAAGCGGATTCGTACCCTTACAGCCAATTAGAAGGTCAATTATTTTTAAGCCTAGAGCATATAAGAGACTCTAAGAGAGATCCTAAAAAGCCTCGCTGCCTTATAAAATAGCCCAGCCTCCCCTTTACAAAGCCTTAGTTAACCTATTCACTTAACTAAATATAATATACTAGAGAGTATAGATATAATAACTGTTGGTATCACCCGGGGGGTACTGCAATTGCAATAAGTAGTTCTGGTTCTTGGTTTATTCGTGTCTATCTTGTCTACCAAAAGAGAAAGAAAGGGGTAGTAAAGGTCGGGCTATCTATCGGGCCATGGGTGGTCAGGTGACCTACGCTACGCTATACGGCCCCTACCGCATACGCTCTGCGCGTAATGCAATTTATAACCTCTACTTGTATAGACACTGGCGACATTTACAAAAAAAAAGAAGGTAAGAAAGTACAAAGAAGTATATATCGGGAACTTGGTTACTAGGTTAATAGGTACTTAGGGCAGGAATTGCGGATGTCTTGGGTATTGCGAATATTACGGATATTACAGACGTTGCGGATATCGTTACGGATATTACGGATATTGTGGATATTGTAAACATTGCGGATATCGCGGTGGAAATAGGTAAGTGCGTATAAGGTGTTACTAGGGTGTCCTATAACAAAGTATAGTTGAAGTTAGAACCGAAGGTGTGACGGCTTTAGAAGGTATAATAGTTGTAAAGCTGTCGCAGACCATAGGGGAAAATAGGTGGAAGGGCTGAGTCCTATCTGTTATCGTCAAAATAACAGTTAAGGAAGTTAATATCAACAGTAAGGTTCTCTATATTAACGTTATCATTGTTATTGTTATAGAAGTAGGTGGTGCTCTTGCCCTTATCGTTACTCCTTACTATACTAGGTTCCGTACTACCAGGTTCTATACTATTAGTAAGGCCATAGACAAAGGCATTATTGTTTATAGATATAACTATATTCTCGGTTTTAATTGGTATTGGCCCATTTAAAGTTATAAAGTACTTAACACCATAGTCGTTATAGAAGAAATTGCCGCTAGTGGTAGTTAGAATTGTATCCTTGTTAAAATTATTAATATTATTGTCTATAAGGTACTAGTGGACACATCTCTTAAATCCTTCTCTTGCTTTATTATATTCTTCTTTAGTATATCTAGTTAACCAACAGTCTCCTTTCTTACACACAAAGCACGTCCTGGTGTTATTATTACTATAATAGTTATTTAATGAACTTGGTCGAGACATTAATCGGTAGTAGCAATAATTAGTAAAGAATACGTCGGCAGGCTGTTTTATAGGCTATAAAAACACATTAGTGGGTTATCCTATAGTACTATTAATCTTTCTATAGGTAACAATTAACGATTATAGGCTGTTTATGAGGCCGGTAAGTGTGGTAGGTGGGTTAGAGTAAGCTGCCTAGCAAGCAGCAACGTCTTAGCAAGCGATAATAAGCTTATTATAGAGGAAGTCGTCATTGCGGAGGTTGGCGTTAAGACCATGCTATAAGTAACGGAGGTTATTAAGTAATAGCTATAGGCAGTCTTCTATAGACTTGCCTTCGCTCTTTATTATTACCGTCTTAAGAGTTATAGTGTTCTACTTTATTAGAACTCCACGCTTGTATTCTAGTCCTTTAAAGTAGTTGCGTATAGCGTTACAGATACCATTAAAAGTAATATAGGTTGCCTTATTCTCGTAGTAGAAGTTAAGAGTAATACTATATAGCATCATTGGAAAGCCTTTAATCTTTGCCTCTTACGGTATACCAACTCTGTCACAAAGGTCGTTAAAAATCGTGAGCTTGCGGTTAAAGTTGTTATCCTTTCCACTATATTTGCTTTCCTCTATATATATCTTTACCAGGGTTGCTAAGTCTCTACCATAGTTAACGGCGGCTGTAGCTTTTGTAGAGGGAGCTGTGGCGTTTATAGGGGGAGCCGTGACGTTTATAGAGGGAGCCGTGACGTTCATAGGCAAGGGAGGCTCGGCTATAGGGGGGTCATTTAAAACAGCTAGGGTTAGGGTAGATAACGTTAGAGTTAATAAGCGTGATTTAAGGCGACGGTTAATAATATACAAATTAAAGGGTCCTTTATTGTTGATAAATAGCTTAATTTCTACATCTAACCATTCCGTAGGGTCGTCCTTATGGGCGACGTCGTATAGTGCTTATGGTACTAACTTGCTCTTCTTATTAAAGACCCATACTCTATTACATTGGAGCAGTTGTTTAAGTCTTTTAATTACAGACCTATTAGTGTCTTTAAATGTCTGTACCTCAAAATTATTAAAGTCCTCTTGGTATAATTTCCATAGGCTTTTATCCTTAAAATTACATTTAGTATACTTATTAATTTTAAAGTTAATATAGTTAGTAATATCTTCTACAGTAATCTCATTGGTTAGGGTAATTCCGTTGCCCTAGCGCGGACGTTGGATTCCTGTATCGGACATAACTGGCGTAGGTCGTGGTGTAGGTTGTGGTATTCGTGGCTTGCAAAGGCCGTAAAAAGGAAGGGGATACGCTGGCGTTTAGGGCGTGCTGTTGACGTGATTTTCGACGTGGCAGATCTGCAAGGTAGCAGACGGTATTGGGATTATAGGTAGGTACCAGGTGCTGCTGACGCTGCTAGGCTGTGGGATGCTGCTGTGACGCTACTAGGGGTACTGGCACTTAATAAAGAGGTTGTACTGGGTATTAATTTGCGTGATAAACGCGAACCGGACAAAGCCTTAGTAGGAGCCAGTTCTTTAAGTTCCTAGGGCCTTAGTAAAAAGGGTTTTCCTTAGCAAACGCAACGTGATCAACGGGCCTTAGTAGGAGCGATCGCGTGTTATCTTTCTTTGTAATAACACCGGATTCTAATCTGTGATATTACTAATTAGTGTCGGTATCACCCGGGGGGTACTATAATTGTAATAAGTAGTTCTGGTTTTTGGTTTATTTGTGTCTATCTTGTCTACCAAAAGAGAAAGAAAGGGGTAGTAAAGGTCGGGCTATCTATCGGGCCGTGGGTGGTCAGGTGACCTACGCTACGCCATACGGCCCCTGCCGCATACGCTCTGCGCGTAATGCAATTTACAACCTCTACTTGTACAGACAATAACAAAGCAATTAAAATCCGTTAAGCTCCCTAACCCTCTACTATTATTAGACGGTATAAACCCAACCTTTAAGAACTGGAGAATTTGGGTGTGAGGAAAGCTTTATATTAACTATAACCATTTCCCCTCTAAAGAAGCTAAAATGCTCTACCTCTTTAGTTAAACTGTTAGGGACGCCCAGTAATACCTCTAGGCCAAGTTCAAGGATAAGTCACCTGTTTAGTTTACATTTATTAACAAGATAATATAGTATCTAGCTATTATCTATGTTAATCTGAATAAAGTACGGGATGCCTGTTATAACTATAACCGCCTAATAATAAAATTAATCTAATCCTTTACTAAGTTCTAGACCCAGTTCTTACACCTAGTAGGCAAAGGCCAGGTTCCCCCTAAGAACTACCACTTGGACCTATATAATAAGCTAATAGTCTAACTATAAGAGAAGATTATAGTAGCTTTAGACAACCTACTAACCTACCAAAAACTTACAGCCTAATGTTTATTACTAGATTTAGAATTAAAACGAATTAATACTCTTTCTAATTAGCTAAAGAGGCCCTATAGTAACCGGAACCTATCCGCCATACTAACGGGAGCTAGCGTTGGAAGACAAATTATAACCGCCCTTACACCAAAAGTGGTTACAACTATATACCTATAAGCCTCGCCCGACTTCCTACGTACTACGCCTTTAGTTAATGCTTATTGCAATACCCTAATTGACCCTGCTATGGTCATATACTTTAATTGCGGAAAGGATAGTTACTTTACTATATCCTGCCCAGAGCTAAAGGATATGGATAATATTAAGGAGATAAAGAAAGAAGAAATATCTAATAAGTTAGGAAAAGAAGAACCTTAGGGAAAGACTCCTCCCTAGGGTATCCTATTAATCTTAAAGAGATTAATCTAAGTTAGCTAATGGGTGGAAAACACTTTATGGTTCTATATATAGTATCTTAAAATGGATATAGAGTTAATATAAATGCCCTTGTTAACACTAGAGCAAATAGCTTTGCCTTTATAAACACTACTTATATAAATAACGTTACTAAGTTCTTAAATATAAATACTACCTAACTAGAGAAGCCTATTTAAGTAAAAGGCTATAACGGCCAAGCCGGCAAGCTAGTTACCTATGTCTTAAAGCTATATATTGCTATTAATGGACGACGTCAGTTTGGTATCTCCTTCTGCATCCTAGACCTAGGGTCCTATAATACAATCCTTAGTTGAAAATAGATGTCCTACTTTAACATTTGGCTGAATATATAATAAAGATAGTTTATCTAGCCGGAGAATAGACCAAAATTACCCTCCTTTATTAGAGAAATTTGGACTAACTATAAGACATTAGCCGTAAAGGCTAACCCTACCTATTAACAGGATGTTAGGGACCGCGACCTAGCCTTTACTTAAGAAGATGCCCGCCGCAAGGCTAATAGGAACTCTATACTGATAATAATACTCCCCTAAAGCACTGCAGTGGAAGAAGACCCTACTTATAGAAGTGGAATGGATAGTAATATAGACAACTTCTAAATTGTGGAGATCCGGCTAATATAGAAGAGGATGTACCAATAGAATATAAAGGATAACTTTTAGAAGATGTAATGAGAGCTAAGGGGAGTAAAGACAACGCTAATGCACTAAGGGCCCCTAAGGCCACGGACACCCCTACTATTACAAAACTCCCCTATAGTAGACATTGCGGTAATTAGTGCTATAGGTTTCCACTTTAATATATATTAAAAGGATAATAAGGTCTTTATAACTAGCTTATATAAAATTAACTAGATTATTAGCAAGAAGGAAAAAGGACTAGTAGAGGAAACTAATAAGGAGCTAGTTAAGCGCCTCCTCCCTACTTACCTCTTAAACCATAGAGACGCGTTCTTAAAGGCAGCTTTAGATATACTACCCCCCTACCAAACCTATGATTATAAGATTTAATTAAAGGCCAATAACTCTCTAAGCTACAGCCCCCTTTACTAGCAAATTATAGAGGAACTAAAAGCAACAAAGTAGTACTTAGTTAATAACCTCCATAAAGGGTTTATTAAGCTAAGTTAGGCTCCTTTTACCTCCCCCATTCTATTTATCAAAAAGCCTAATAAAGGCCTTTATTTCTGCATTAACTATTAGAAACTAAACGCTATTACTTAAAAGAACTACTACCCTCTCCCCCTAATTAATAAGACCCTTATACACCTAAACCGAGCTAAAATCTTTACTAAGCTTAATGTCTGGTAAGCTTTTTACTAAATTAGGATAGACCCTATATTAGAAGATTTAATAACGTTCCGCACCTGTTACAGTTCTTATAAATATAAAGTCCTTCCTTTTAGGCTGATGAATGGGCTAGCCACGTACTAATGGTATATAAATAATGTTCTTTTTGATTACCTTAATAAGTTCTGTATAGTATACCTAGACAACATTCTTATATACTTAGATAATGAACTTAAGCACTAAGTTTATATTAAGAAGGTCCTAGAGAGGCTGCGGAATATAGGCCTATAAGTTAATATTAAGAAATGTAAATTTAAAGTAAAACGTATAAAGTACCTTGGGTTTATCGTTAGTATAGAAGGAATTAAAGTTAACCCTAAAAAGGTTAAAGCAATCTATAACTAGAAACCCCCTTATACTATAAAGGGTATCCAGTCCTTTCTCAGCTTTTATAATTTCTACTATTAGTTTATCTATAATTATAGGATTGTGGCTAAGCCTCTAGTGCGACTTATAAGGAATAACACACCTTTTATTTTTAATAATAACTATATAGAAGCCTTTAAGGAGTTAAAGAACCGACTTATCTCCTCCCTAATTCTCTATCACTATAGCCTAAACCTGGAATTAATGCTAGAAACGGATATATCTAATAGAGTGGTAGCGGGAGTCCTCTTACAGCTACACCTAGATGGCGAGTGCTACCCTATTACATTCTTCTTAAAGATAATAGCCCCAGCTAAGTGTAACTATAAGGTGTATAATAAGGAAATATTAGCTATTATATAATTATTATCCTAGTAGCGCGTGGAGCTTAGAAGCACAGACTCTTAGATTAAAGTCTATACTAATTATAAAGCCCTTAAGTACTTTATAACAACAAAGCAGCTTACTAGTTAACAGGCCTAGTAGGCTAAAATACTCTCCTAGTTCTTCTTTACGATTATATACCGCCCTAGTAACCAGAATTCTAAGGCTGACGCCCTAGCCTAGAGAGAATAGGACGTGGAGCCACAAGATAAGCTAAAGGCTTAGCACCGGACACGTACCCTCCTCTGTCCCAAACAGCTCAACCTATGTATCCTTAAGGAACTAAGCTTTAAATAGAATAAACTAGCGCCTATAGAAGAAGAGATCTTAGATAAACCAATAGGACTAATTAACTATATCTGTCGGGAATAAGGTATATGGTTGTCACGTATCACTGCGGCACTAGCGTGGTAAGGAACCTTAGGTTTCTCACCCTTCCTCATTTTCTAGATCATCAAGCATATTAACTAATATCACTATAACCTACTCGAGTAGTTGTTATTGGTGAGTCACCCTATATAACCAACACTAATCAGTGGTTAAATACACAGTTAACCACAGAGCAGCTAGGTTTTTAAACAGAAGAGACAGTCTTATACAGGGGTGCCATATACGCTTATATAGAATGGATCCCGGCAATACTGTGCTACCTTAGACTTGCGGAAAACTAGTAACAGAAGTGTCACTAAGTACTAGGAGATACCAAGTTGCATCTATTACGCAGAACAACCATATTTACAAAGATTTGGTCAAGTACTTTAGGTCAGAAGTGTTACTAAACCTAGGGTCCTAAGTCAACATCTAAAACGCGTTAAAACAACCATTTTAATACCTTTAGTGTACCTTCGCAGACTATAGGATCACGATTACTACCTAACTATATATTAAACAACCTTTATTTCCCTTAATTTTTATCAAAACGCGTCAAATAATCTTTAATAACAGCTATTATAGCGTTAACCTACCCAAAGAAGTATAAGGACGACATTAACCCAGAGATATAGAAAACCGCCATAATTAATCCTAAAGATATTAATCAACAAGACTTAAACAGATTCTTGTTACACTATATAGCACACTATAAAGACAGCGAATACAATGACACTATGCTATAGTACTGTATAAAGGAGGACTTTATTAGATGGATAAAGGAAATATAGGCTCCTGCGAACAAGGATATTATATAGGACTTCCATAACTTCCTACAGAAGAATGGAGTGTTCATACCTATAGATAGGGGTGCCATTAGAGATAATATTTAGGAGCAAGTTATTAATATAAAAGAAGAGCATAAATGGACTCCACAAGAGATTAAGCACCAACTACGCACTATAAGGAAGCTTAATTCACGATAGAACCCAAGTAATATACCACCAGAGACGCTTCTACCTCCATCTTTAACTCCCCTGTATTAACCAATTCAACCCGCAACTTTAACTACTGCCCTTTAGTAAGTATAAGATCCCCCTACTTCGCGATCTAACAGCCTTTAGACCCTACTGACTAGACCTACGTCCCCACTGCAGCCTGAAATGCAACTCCCACCTCCTCTATCTCAATCTCAAATCGGAGGCAGTTTAAAATTGCTTACAGAGCTTGCGAAGCTCTATTCAGATTAGGAGAAGAAGTTTGGCGGGGAATTATATAATATTCTCAATTCAAAACTACATATCTTCTACAACTATTGCTAAAAGGTAGGAATAGAGTCTAATAAATACCACAACGCCTATTCCGTTATGCTTAAGGGCCAAGCTCGTACCTTCTATTATAATTATTTGGTAGGAAAAGGATATGATTTCAACCGCATAATATATAAGTTAAGATGCCACTTTAAAACAGAAGAGAATAAGCAGCAGTATATATTAGAATGGAGAGAGACTACCTTCCTAAGGATTATTACTATAAACCCAGGTATCCCTTGGCTTAATTATCTTTAAAAGCTCTTTAACTAACTTTAGATAATTTAGCGTGGTTTATCCAAATTATATTAAGAGGATTTTAACCTATATAATTAAGTTATTAGCGTATACTAAGGCATTAAAGAATATAACCTTGCTCTCTTTAATCCTACAAATACTTATAAAGGAGTGTATACTTAATTAAGATCTTTAGTTGGCACCACTCTACGCTCTTAAGAAGTATAGTAATTTAACGCCTAACTCTAACCTACTTTAATTAACCTGCCTAACTAATATAATCACAACTAGACTGATCAAACATATAGTGGCCGTAGTAGGCAATACGGCAGAGGGTATAATCAACGACTATAAGGCAAAGGTGGAGGTCCTTATAGAGATTTATTTTAAAGTAATTGCTAGAAGAAGTGCTATATTTATAAAAAACCAAATTACTGGTTAACTAGGCATTCTCTTAATAAGTAAAAGGAGGTATATAATAAGTTTCGCTAGAGTATAAGAAACGTTGGAAATTATAAGGTTACTATAGCCTACTTCTAAAGCTTCCTGGTTTAATATAAAGGCGTAGAAGATCTTAAGGGTAAGGTTAATAAGGCCAAACAGCTCCTTATAGATATAGAAATTAAGGACTACTCCCCTAACCAATACTTTACTAAGTATGGTAAGGTAAATAGCATATAAACCGTTGCTGTTCTTAATAACCAATCTACACTCCATTCTATTATAAAGTTAGATATCTTTAATAAGCTAAAGGAGAGCTCCGCGTTCTCCTTTAACAATAGATACTTAGCGAATGTCTTCTATAGTATTATGCCAAATACTAGAGCCATAGGAGTATCTATAGCAGGAGAACCTTAAGTTTAAGCCTTTTAATAACTTAATACCTCTATTTAGATTAACTAATTAACGGCAGGTTAACATACAATTTGTTTTAGCAAGGGTACTATAATCTCTTTTAGTATAATTAGAGTCTAAACCCCCTTAGGGTATATTACTTTTTATATTATTCCTACAAACACCCCGTTTTTATTTTACATTGGAGATATAGATAAATTAAGCGTTAAGCTTAATAACCTTAAGAATATACTTATTTAGAGAGATAGTTAGGTGCCTATTATATGCAAGTAGGGTTACCCCTAGTTGCTCCTTTATTAACTAGAAAAGAGTATTACTTAAAGCCACTTAACTAAGTTAGAGTTACGCTAACTACACCATTATTTTAGCCACCTATCCGTTTATTAATTGCTTAGGGTTCTTTAATAAGCAGGCCATAAAGTTAAGGTTAAGGCAATTAAGTATCTTATAAAGTACTGCTATTACTGCTAAATAAACCAGAAGTCCCCTAGCCGATTTAAGTTTACCCTTAAAGATAACTACAACTTTAACTTCTATATTATCGTTAACGTTATATATCTTAGCAGCAAGCTAGTACTCTAAGTTATTAACTTCTTAACCTCCTTTTAAGCAGCACGTTTCTTAAAGGATATATTAGCTAGGAATATATAGGATACCCTTTAATTATACTAGATTAATATCTACCTAAGACCCCCTGTAAGGGCGCGAAGAGGCTTCGGGGAAGATTTAAAGGAATAATATAAATTCTATCTAAATCTAAGGGTATATAGCTCTTGAAGAGAACAAGACATTACGTAAAGAAGAGAAAGGAATAACCAGAGAATCTTATAATTAAATAGTTAGGGGTCTTGGTCGATGTGTGCACACATACGCACGCAGACGGACTTTGGTAGAATTTAATTAATCTAGCAGAACTTGGTAGAAGTTAATTAAGGCGTCAAGTTTATCTATTAAGTGTTTTACTAAGATATTCCTACTATAACTAGGCTAGTCCTGTTACAGTACCCCCCCTTTTAACCGAAGGTTCAAAATAATTTAATTTAGTTAAGAGTTTATAATTTTTTTATTGCGTGTTGTATTTTTACGTCGGGTGGCGGTCTTGGCAAGGCAGATCTGACCAATTAGACAACTTTAACCGCTGGTTAAAGTTCCTTAATATCTTGCGTGTTATATAATCGCGTTATAAACGTTATAACTTATTTTAAGTTCTTTTTAAATTTGAGTTTCGTGTATTCGTGTTAGGTGGCAGTTATTTGCCTTTATATTGTGTCTATCCAGCTAGAGTAGGCCGCGAAGAATAGTCCTTATAGAATTCTTTTACTAAGGAAGGCGCGTCGGCCTTAATCTAATTATAGGTTTCTTAGGTTTATATTTTATATCCTTCCCACTTAACAAGAAGTTTAAATTGTTTAGATTATTTTTTCCATCGCATATTATTAATTAAGTTAATAAAGTAAGAACTGTTATTATTATTAATAATTATAGGAGGTAGCGGCGGCACTTTATAAGTTAAAGGTTTACCTTTTAAAGGTTACAGCAAGCTTATATAAAATGTTAGGTGTATTTTTATCTTAGTTAGTAGTTTGAGCTTATAGGTATATGGGCTTAGTTTCTTTTTAATTTGGTATGGGCCTATAAACTTCCAATTAAGTTTCTTTAAGGGCCGTTAAGTCTTTATATTTTGTGTATTTAGGTAAGCCATATTACCTTCTTTAAAGTCCCACGCGGGAGCTCGTTCTTTATTTATATGCCATTCCTATACCGTTTAAGCGTATGTTAATTCACTTTGTAGTAGTTCTGTTAACTGCTTTATTTAATTAGCGAAGTTATATATATTAATTAACTGAATCCGTTTAATTGTGGGTCCTATTGCATTAATTTTAAGTTATGGTTTAAATCTAAGTTAAGGGTCTTGTCCGTAGGTTGCGTAGAACGGTGTTATACCTATTAATTTGTTTATTATATTGTTCGCAGTAAACTTAGCTAAAGGTAGCCACTTTTCCCAGTCGTCTTGTAGGTAGGAGTAGTATATTTATAGGTATTGTTCTATAATCGCGTTTGTAATTTCAGTTTAACTATCTATCTCTAGATAAAATGCAGTTAAGAGTTATGTTTGTATACTTAATTGTTTATATAGAGCTTGCTAGAAGTCTAAAACGAACTGGCTTCTATGGTTGGATATTATTGAGTTAGGGAGTCTATGTAGCTTAAAGACGTGTTTAATAAAACATTTAGCTACTAAAATAACATTAATTGAGTCTATAGGAATTATGTGTTATATTTTTATAAGGCGGTTAACTACTACTATAATATTTATAAATCTGTTGCTGCTAGGTAAATCTACTATAAAGTTAATTAAGATATTACGCCATCTTTATATTGGAATTAATAATAGTTAAAGTACTCCTTGTTTCTTTATATAAGAAGTCTTTTTATAAACATATGTTCTATATACTTAAACGTATTTTTGTATATAGTCGTGCATTATAGGCCAGTAATATGCTCGTTAGACTATCTTGTACGTTTTCGCACGGCCAGGATGTCCCACTATAGGAGAGTTGTGTACAAATTTGAGTATCTTAAATCGCAAAGGTTTGGAATTCGGGACTACTATATTCTGTTAATAGTATAGTTGATTGTTACGAATTTTGCATTTGGCGAGTGTGATATCTTTATACTATTGTTTTCCTATTTAAATTGCTTCTATTATATCTACTATCTATGTGTTGTTCTTATATTTGTATTCCATTAGCTTATTAATTTCTATTTCCTATTTATTAATTTTTGATTTGTTTTTGTTAAGTTCCGTATCTAGAAATATAGAATATAGTTTCTTAAAACGTTTAGGGGGCAATAGGATCCGTAATTAATTTGTAATTTATTTATCTAAAGCGTTTACAGGTAGGTCTTATAATTATTGTATTAATATATTAGGCTTCTAATTAAGTTTACCTAGTTAGTATATAATCTTAAAGTCGAATTATAAAAGGTATTCGGCCTAATAAATTTGGCGTTGCGTTAATTGCTTTATAGTTATAAAATACTGTAGGTTCTTATAGTCCGTTAATACGCGTATTAGGAACAATAATTCTTTAAGTTCTGGATGCTATTGTTTAAAGCATCTAATAATTGTAAGTAGTTCCTTATTGTATATCTTGTAGTTTAATTCGGCAGGGGCGAGCTTTTAGGAGAGAAAGGCTACTAGACACAGCTTACCGTTTTTATTATACTGCAATAACACTCCCCCTAGGGCATAATTAGACGAGTCTGTTTTAATAATATATTTAAGGTTAGGGTCAAAGTGAGCGAGAATTAGAGTAGTTATAAAGCGTTATTTTAAATTGTTAAAAGCTTGTTTGCATCTAGTAGTCCATTTAAATTTTATGTTCTTCCTTATTAAGTTTACTAACGGTTAGGCAATTTTTAAGAAGTGGTTAATAAATTAATGGTAGAAATTTGCAAATCCTAGAAATCCTTAAATGTCTTATATGTTACTAGGGCTTCCCTAGTTTATAATAGCAGCGACCTTTTTAGGGTCCATTTTAATTCCGTCGCGGGATATAATTAGGCCTAGGTACGTAACTTCGGATATATAGAACTTGTATTTCTTAATATCGCATTATAAACCCGCATCTCGCAAACGTTTAAGGACCATTTGGATGTATTTTTAATGCTTAAAAAGCAAAGATAAGTAGATTAAGATATTATTAATATACGCAGTAATAAATATATTAAGGAATTTATAAAGTGTATTATTAACGTATTACTAAAACGTACTAGGACCGTTCTTTATACTAAACGGTATTACTAGGTATTTAAAGAGTCCCTATTATATATAAAAGGCTGTGTACTTCTCGTCTCCTTCTTAGACGCGAATTTGATTAAAGGCAGCGACTATATTAAGCTTTATAAAATATTATGCCTTTACCAGGCGGTCAAGTATCTCTTAGATTAAGGGGATTGGATATTAGTTTTAAATCATAATTACGTTTAGAGCTTAATAATTAATATAGAATTTTAAGCCTCCTTCTAGCTTTTTAATGAATAGTATGGGTAAGGCGAATAGAGATTAACTAGGGCGAATAAATCCTTTTTCTAGATGCTTATTGAGGTATTATTGTATTATAAGCAGTTCTTCCTGTGACATACCGTATAGCGGTCCAAACTTTGGTGTTATATTAGGTTTAAGTTCTATCTTAAAATCGTGTATATCCTAATACGGGGGTAGTTGGTCTGCGAATCTTTTCTTAAACTCGTTAATTAGATTATGGTACTCTTTGGGTATAAGAGGTTGAGGGTTAATATATTGCTTTAGTTCTAGTGCTTTCTTAATATCTTTTATAGTTATAGCGAAGATTTCGTGGTCTTGTTTTTATACTAATAAAATAAAAGGTGTGGCTTGTATTATACAAATTTTAAGAGGTTTTGGCGTAATATCTTCACATTCTTTACTACTATTAGTAGTTGTAGCCATATTGTTTTGGTTTGGGGTCCGTAGCAGGGGCAGTTTATATTATATTAAATTTAAATAATCTTATACATATTTATAGGGTTAGTGATGTTTTAAGCAATAACTTTAGCAGTAGGTTATGCGGAATTTTAGTATTTCTTTAACCCAGCTAATTAAAGGGTTGTATTGTTTTAGCTATCTATATCCAAGTATTATCTTATATTACTTTAGGGGTATTATGAATAAGGAAACGTATTTAAGGTATTCACCTATCCACATTTTTATAAGAGCGTAGTACGTTAATTCGCTATATATTAAGGGTTTACCGTTAAAGCCTTATAGGCCTTAGGGCTTATTAAGTTTCTTTAAATTCAGGCATTAGGTTTTCGCGTAGTTTGTATTAATAAAGCCTATACTAGTGGCTCCGCTATCTATAAGAATTTGTACCTCCTTCTATTTTCCAAGTATTTAAATTTCGCTAAGTATATTAAGGGAGTTATGTTATATATCAGCGCTAGAAGAGCCTAGATACTTATACTCTTCCACTTTTTATCCTAAGGCGCGACTTGGCCCTAGAATGATTCGTTTTCTGAGTTAGCCAAGGGTAAGATGCTTTATAATAGCTGGGTATAATTTATAGAATAAGTACGGGTTAAGGAGCGAGTACGGCTTAAAGAATAAGTGCGATTTAAGGAGTGGGTATAATTCAAAGACTAGGAGGAACTACGGCGGACTTTTTTAAAAGGGTAAGTTCAGCAATTCCTTTAAATATGTCCTTTTTTACCACATCTAAAGCATTCTCCGTTTGTGGCTTAAGTTCTTTGTTTGTTGGTTCCCAAGGGTGTATAAGATCGAGTGGTATTGAGGTCCATAGGGTTATATATAGAACTTTTTGGGTTTGGAGAGGGATCGCGTTTTGGGGCATATATTAGTTTTATAGAGTTTTAAACGTAAGATGTGGTCAGCTTTAGAGAACGAGTTTATTTGTTATATTAAAGGTCCTCGTTAATTTGTTAACATATTATAGCGAATTTAGGTAGGTCTTTTAGTAGTTCCCTACCTACTAACTAGGCTCTAATCTTATCCGAAATAGCTCGTCAAAAAGTAGTGACTTTAGCGGCTTTATTCTAATCTAGTTTGCTAATAAGGCCTAAAAATTCCGAAAAGAAGCTAGTAAATTCTTGGTTCCGTTGTTATAGGTTTTTAAGTTTAGTAACAGCTATATGTTTGCGGCTGGCGTTATCGTATATTTATTCTAGTAGGGAGATAAAGATTTTAAAACTAACAAAGGTGCTATTATAGAAGAATGGATCTATAGTTCGTGCAGCGTCCTTGCTTAAACGAGACATTCTATAGCTAATTTTGCTAGCTTTGGTGGGGTATCGGTCGTAGTTCGTTAAGAGTTTAAGACGGAGCTTGGTTATAAAGGGATGTAGGTTGTTTTAATTTCCATTAAACATTAGAGGATTAGGGAGCTTTTTAGATTTTATAATAGGTATCAAATTCGTTATAGATATAGATTAAGTTACTATTACTGGTTTAAAGTTCGCGTTTAAGGGGCTAGGTTCGGATACAGTTATATCAATTTTATTTATAGGCGGTGTTGGGGTCTCTAATGTAAATGCTTGGATGTTATAGAGTTCTTTACGGAGTGCTTTTATTAATCGCTAATGCTGGGCTTTTAGTGCAGCCCGCTGCTGAGCTAAGGCATCCGTAAAGGACTGTTGTATTATGGTTAACTGTTCCTTAACTAGGGACATAATACTTATAGTTATTAAAGAGGATTTGGGTTCGTTTGCCATTTTAATAGTAGTTGTTTTTTTTTAATGTAACGTAATGTAAGGGCGCGAAGAGGCTTTAGGGAAGATTTAAAGGAATAATATAAATTCTATCTAAATCTAAGGGTATATAGCTCTTGAAGAGAACAAGACGTTGCGTAAAGAAGAGAAAGGAATAACCAGAGAATCTTATAATTAAATAGTTAGGGGTCTTGGTCGATGCGTGCGCACGTGCACACGCGGACGGACTTCGGTAGAATTCGATTGATCTGGCAGAACTTGGCAGAAGTTGATTAAGGCGTCAAGTTTATCTGTTGAGTGTTTTACTGAGACATTCCTACTGTAACTAGGCTAGTCCTGTTATACCCCCTAATTAAATCGTCTATAATATAGGAAAGAACTTCTTATCTATAGAGTTTTAATAATAGATAAAGGCAATAGTAATTAAGGTCAAGGAAGTCCCTATTAAGGCATATAATAGTATTGGAAAAGTAGAGTAATATTATACGCTATTATACTATATATATAAGATTATCTCTTTAGAACTAGAGGACGCTAGCAAGGAACTTACCTTATAAATAGCTATTAAAGCTATTAACGATTCCGCTAGCCCGGATGGACTCGTACCTATATTACTAGTCTTTAGTGTCTACCTTTAAATAACTAATAATTCTCCACTATCTCCCTCCCTTATGTAATGAGCTGAGGCTATTTACAAGGCAATAAAGGAGGTGTAACGTCTCTACGCTACATGCTAGGTTAACGACGTACTAGGAATAAGAAACGGCCTAAATACCTTAACTACGCTTAATCTGCCACTCTAGTCTAAGGTACGCGTATAGTGTAAAAAGGGAGGATAGTTAGGCCTATATTAACTTATTATAATTAATAGTTAAACTTATACTATTTAGATGCCTTACAGACCCACTTAATTCCATTTAACTGTTATTAAGCCTTACTACAAAGATAAAAGTTTTAAGCCTTTATAGGATGCCCTAAAAGATGCCCTAAAGGAGAACTATAATTAACATGCTCTAGAAGGCGACTATAATTCTAATATAATTATAGTAGATATGCTGTAACTATAACGCGGTAGAGGTCGCCTAAAGGGATTATAAAATCGCTAATATTTTATTAATTTTAAAGAGCAATTTATTGCCGCTATTAAGAATAGAGTTAAGTTATTAATGGCCTTTATAACAGCTAAGGAGAAGGCTAACTTTAAGCTTGTAAAACAGCTCTAAAAGGAAGGTTATATTATAACCCCTAGAGCTCCTTTCTAAGCATCTAATAAGTAGGAGATTAATAGTCTTATTATAAAAGGAGTTTTTAAATTTAAGAAATATAACCCTACTAAGTTTAATAAAGTTTGCATCTTTAAGTTAAGAATAGTTAATAAGATTAAAGGCAAAGCTACTAACGCCCTATTTAAGAGATTAAGGCTTGTTATTTAAGGTTATAATAATAATGGTAAGAAGGTAATTCTTATATAATCTCCTATAATTTAACGAGCTAGTTAGCGAGTTATTATTACGCTAGCTCCCTCCTTAATAAAGAATAGAATAGCGGTTTATTTATAAGATATTACCTAGGCCTACACCTAATTAAAGACACTCCTTTAGCGCTTAATATTAGTATACCTTCTAGAGCAAATTTACCACTAATATTCCAAAGATACGATTATGGTTATGCTTAAGCCATTATATAGAATTGCAGAGGTAGGAACTTATTAGTAGGCTACCTATAGCAAGCACCATAAAGAGAAGCTTTTAATAACTACTTCTATATTTAACCCCTGCTTCCTTATTATAACTGCGGGAACTCTATTTGGAATTATTAGCATGTAAACTAATAATATAATTATCTTAGGAGATGACCAATTCTTAGCTCTTAAAGAAGATAAACTAGTAAAGGCAAATCTAATAGCAAAGCTAAAGGAAAAGCTTAATTTAATAATACTATTACTCTTTAATGGATGCATCCTCTCCTTAAATGAGGATTCCATTGTTTTACGCTAAAAGAGTTAAGGCAAAAAGATTAACGTTATTAACGTTAATTCTCTAAAATAAGGATATATAGAGTAACGCGCTTATAGAGCTTATATTACTTCTATTTATTAACCTAAGGCCTCCTTTAATCTCTCTATTACCGCTTAGCACTAGGAACCAACTAAGGATAATATTCTTACCCTAAATAAATATCTTTCCAGGTAAATAAACTATCTTAATTGGGGACTACTCTATATGCCTATTAATCTTCCTACTGCTAAGCTCTTTATATTTGTTAATAGATTATTTATAAACAATAAAGATTTTAGCTCCTAGCTAGGATATAAAATTATTATCATAAATAAATCTACTAGAGAGAATAACTTTATAATCTACAGCAATCTTATCTATTAGAGCTTAACTAAGAGTAAGCGCGTTACTCAAAGCGTTCTAGTATTAGAGATATATAGAATAGTTAGCGGAGCTAATATAGTAATCACAATTAGAACTACCCTAAAGATAATTATAGATTAACTTAAACTTCCTATTATCCCTATAATTATGTGCACCGACTTATATTCCCTCTATAAGTGTTTAGTTAAGCTTGGTACCACAAAGGAGAAGCGCCTTATAATTAATATTATAGCACTTTGGCAATCCTATAAGCGTTAAAAACTCTTTAAGATTTAATAGATTAATAGCCAAGATAACCTAGTAGATGCGATGACAAAGGCAAACCTAAATAAGGCACTAGAGACATTCGTTAACACAAATACTCTGCGTATACAAGTTAAAGGTTGGGTTAAGAGGGAGTAGGAGATATAGTAAAGGCCGCCAAGGCACAAATATAGCTGGCAGAACTTGGTAGAATATGGCTAGCAGAACTTCGCAGAATATAGCTGGCAGAACTTAGCAGAATACAGCTAGCAGAATTTGGCAGAATATTATAGCTGGCAGAATATGGCAGAATACGGCAAAATACGGCAACATGGCGGGTGCTAGCACCGTTATAGCTTAATTGCGTTATTTGTATATAGATAGCAACCATAAAAGAAAGGTTGCCAGTGTCGGGAATAAGGCACGTGGTTGTTACGTGTCGCCGCGGCACTAGCGTGGTAAGGAACCTTAGGTTCCTTACCCTTCCTTATTTTCTAGATCATCAAGTATATTAACCAACATCACTGTAACCTACTCGAGTAGTCGTTATTGGTAAGTCACCCTGTGTGACCAACAATATCCTAATCGCGAACTATATAGCTATATCCCTAAAAGCCCTCCGCGACCAAGCTATAGAAGGTAACCCTAATTTGGAAATAGAAGATGGACTGCTTTTATACTAAGAACGGCTTATAGTTCTAGATATTAACAACCTATAAATAGAGCTAATCTGTAAAGCCTACTATTAAGTTTCCACAGCGTACCCTAGATAAGACAAGACCTACTAACTACTAGCGCCTCGCTACTACTAGTAGGGACTCCTATCTAATATAGAACAATTTATTAGGAATTATTATGCTTGTAAATAGGCAGATACCCCTAGAGATTAAACCCCTAGGTGGTTATAACCACTGCTAGTTCCTAAACGCCCTTAGCAGCATATTATAATGGACTTTAAATTATTCCTAAAGGACAAATATAGCTATAATATGGCCTTTATAGTAGTTAACTAACTAAGTAAGTAAGCTATTTTTCTTCCTTGCTTTAAGACTATAACTACAAAAGATATGGCCTGTATGTATGTTAATAACATTTACTAGATCTATGGCGCTCCTAAGTTAATTATCTCTAACTATAGACCTTAATTTATATTAGACTTCTAGGATAAATTCTGCTGTATCCTTAGGATTAAGATTAAGCTCTCTACTATATTTTACCCTTAGACTAATGGCTAAACTAAGATTATAAACTAGTACCTTAACCAGCAACTTTACCCCTTTATTAATTACTACTAGGACAACTAGTCGGAACTACTACCTATAATGGACTACGCACAGCTTATGCTCCCTTATAATAGTATAGGAATGTTGCCATTTAAGTTACTCTATAGATATAAGCTATAAACATCCTTTAATTGGGATAGACCTATAGAACCAGTAATGGCCCGCGAACGCCTTAGCTATAAAGAGGTCTAGACATTTACTAAGAGAATATATAAAGCCTAGGAGACTGCCTAAGCAATTATAAAAAAGGTATAAGAAAAGAAAGAGGCTAATATAAACTAACATTACCGCGAGGTAGACTTTCAAGTAGGAGATAAGGTATAGGTGTTAATAAAAAACTAGAAAACCCAAAGGCCGAGCTATAAGCTAGACCACTAAATGGCTAGCCCCTACAAAATCCTTAAGAAGGAAGGGCACTCTTTTAGGGCTAAGCTACTAGAGTTAATAAAGATCCACCCTGTCTTCTCTTTAGATTAACTGCGAAAGGCCGTGAACAACCCATTACCTGGATAGTATAATAACCCCCCACTGCTAATTTAGATTACAGAGGATAAGAAATAGGAAGTTAAAGAGATTTTAGCAGTTAAGAAGGACCGGGGTACCTTAAAATACTATATAAGCTAGGTAAGTCATGATAAAGACCTAGAATGGTACCCCGCATCTAATTTTAAGTACTCCCCCCATAAGCTATGTATAAGGGCGCGAAGAGGCTTTAAGGAAGATTTAAAGAAATAATATAAATTCTATCTAAATCTAAGGGTATATAGCTCTTGCAGAGAACAAGACGTTGCGTAAAAAAGAGAAAGGAATATAGGAAACTTGTAGCTAAATATTTATAGTCTTGGCAGTAGACGCGTGGGCACAAGCCCACGTGGATTTTAATAGGTTTTAACTAAATTCCATTATGTTAGTGGAATTTAGTGGAGACTAGTAGAAATTAATTAAGTTAGCAGAATTTAGCAGAATTTAATTAACTTAGTAGAATTTAATTAAAGCGTTAGAATTTATCTGTTAAGTATTTTACTAAGACATTCCTACTATAACTAGGCTAGTCCCGTTACAGTACCCCCCCCCCTTTAGCCGAAGGTCCAAAACAATTTAATTTAGTCAAGAATTTATAACTTATCGCCTTATAAGCATTATAATATAGTTTAAGTTCTTTTTAATTTCAAGTTTCCTGCTATTATATTTCGTGTCTTTGTGTCAGGTAGTAGTTGTTTGCCTTTATATTATATCTATCCAGCCAGAGCAGGCCGCGAAGGATAGTCTTTATAGAATTCTTTTACTAGGGAAGGCGCGTCGGCCTTAATCTATTTATAGGTTTCCTAGGTTTGTGTTTTATATCCTTCCCACTTAACAAGAAGTTTAAATTGTTTAAATTATATTTTTTATTATATATCATTAATTAAATTAATAAAGCAAGAACCGTTACCGTTATTAACAATTATGGGAGGTAGCGGCGGTACTTTATAGGTTATAGGTTTGTCTTTTAAGGGTTATAGCAAGCTTACATAAAACATTAAATATATTTTCATCTTAGTTAATAGTTCAAGCTTATAAGTATATAGGCTTAATTTCTTCTTAATTTAGTATAGGCCTATAAATTTCCAATTAAGTTTCTTTAAGGGCCGTTAAGTCTTTAGGTTTTATATATTTAGGTAAACTATATCATCTTTCTTAAAGTCCTATGCAGGAGCTTATCCTTTGTTTGCATGCTATTCCTATACCGTTTAAACATACGTTAATTCACTTTATAATAGTTCTATTAACTGCTTTATTTAATCAGCAAAGTTATGCACGTTAATTAACTAAATCCGTTTAATTATAGGTCCTGTTATATTAATTTTAGGTTGTGGTTTAAATCCAAGTTAAGGGTCTTATCCGTAGGTCGCATAGAATAACGTCACGCCTATTAATACGTTTATTATATTATTCGCAGTAAAATTAGCTAAAGGTAGCCATTTTTCCCAGTTATCTTACAGGTAGAAGTAGTATATTTATAGGTATTGTTCTATAATCGCGTTTATAATTTTGGTTTGACTATCTGTCTCCAAATAAAATATAGTTAAGAGTCGTGTTTAAATACTTAATTGTTTATATAGAGCTTGCCAGAAGTCTAAAACGAACTGGCTTCTATAGTTGGATATTATTAAGTTAGGAAGTCTATGTAGCTTAAAGACATACTTAATAAAACATTCGGCTACTAATATCGCATCAATTAAGTCCATAGGGATTATATATTACATTTTTATAAGATGGTTAACAACTACTATAACATTTATAAACCTATTACTATTAGGCAAGTCAACTATAAAGTTAATTAAGATATCGCGCCATCTTTATATCGGAATTAGTAGCGGTTAAAGTACTCCTTATTTCTTTACATAAGAGGTCTTTCCACGTATGCACATCCTACATGCTTAAACGTATTTTTGTATATAGTCGTGCATTATAGGCTAGTAGTATGCTCGTTAAACAATCTTATAAATCTTTATACGGCTAGGATACCCTACTATAGGGGAGTTATATATAAATCCAAGTATCTTAAATTGTAAAGGCTTGGAATTCGGAACTACTATCTTCTATTAATAGTATAATCAATTGTTTTAAATTTCGCATTTAGCAAGTATAATATCTTTATACTATTATTTTCCCATTTAAATCGCTTTTATTATATCTATTATCTATATGTCGTTCTTGTATTTATATTCTATTAGCTTATTAATTTCTATTTCCTATTTATTAACTTCTAATTTGTTTCTATTAAGTTCCATATTTAAGAATATAGGACGTAGTTTTTTAAAATATTTAGGGGGTAATAAAATCCATAATTAATTTATAATCTGTTTATCTAAAGCATTTGCAGGTAGGTCTTATAATTATTATGTTAATATATTAGGCTTCTAATTAAGTTTACCCAGTTAGTATATAATCTTAAAGTTAAATTATAAGAGGTATTTAGCCTAACAAATTTAGCGCTGCGTTAATTGCTTTATAGTTATAAAGTACTACAGGTTCTTATAGTCCATTAATATATATATTAGGAACAACAATCCTTTTAGCTTAGGATGCCATTGTTTAAAGTATCTAATAATTGCAAGTAGTTCCTTATTATATATCTTATAGTTTAATTCAGTAGGGGCGAGTTTCTGAGAGAGAAAGGCTACTAAACGTAGCTCGCCGTTCTTATTATATTATAATAACACTCCCCCTAGCACATAATCAGACGAGTCCGTTTTAATAATATATTTAAGGTTAGGGTTAAAGTAGGCGAGGATTAGAGTAGTTATAAAGCAATATTTTAAGTTATTAAAAGCTTGTTCGCATTTAGTGGACTATTTAAATTTTATATTCTTCTTTATTAGGTTTACTAATAGCTAGGTAATTTCTAAGAAGTGGTTAATAAATTATTATTATTCATTGCTTAACGTCCGATTTGGATCCCTGTTAGGCCCACACGGACTACTCCTTATATACATGTAGGGAGAAAACTCTACTTAAGAAAACCCTATAATCCGTCTCCCCACCTTTTGGGGCTCGCTTACAAGTCGCCTACGAGTTACCAGTAGTGCTCTACTACCTTACTTTTTAACCTCCTTAGGAACTACTGCTGCCGTAACAAACCTATAGACGCGCTAGTATTATACACTATACTCTACTCCTGTAGAGTTATTAGGGGGCGCCTATTACTTACCCCTTTGCCTTCTATTGCTATTTCCTTTGTAACCCAGAACTGGTCTAGTATATTTTGGCCAATAAGCCACTAGGTAGCCGCCTTAAGGCCTTTCTATATTAAGAGTAGTGTATTATAGTTTTCTGTGCCAGCTGCTAAGAGCATTGCTTCTTGGCCGGTGCGTAAGGGGCATAACAGTATTACGTGTTTTAGTGTCTGTCTTAGCCAGCTATATTCGCACCTTGGGCTACCTACTAGAATACCTACCCAGTAAAGCCAATCTTTTAGTCCTATTATTCCTATCCTTAAGAGTGTTGCTATTATATTTTCTACCTTTATTAGGCCCTCTTAGAGCCCTTAGGTATTTACCCCCTATAGTATTATCCATACTATAGCTTGGGTTCCCCTTACCTAAGTCTACCTCTATACCTTTAACTCCTATTTATCTCTCTAGCGTCGGTCTAACCAGTATTATGTTGCGGTAGATGGTTTTCCAGTACTCTTTTATACTCTACTTTGGCTCCTTTCTCTCCCTTACTATTATCTTTACTGGCCTCTTACACGTCTCCCTTTCTTCTCTATATAGGCCTGGGCCCTAGCGCCGTACTATTCTTCTTCTGCTTTCTTTACCTGTTTTCCTAATATATCTTCCCTACTTTAGGGTTGTTGGTTCCTTCTTCTATAGGGCACCCTAGGGTCCCTTTATAGTTTATTTAGGCATGTCTTGATATACTTTATAATGTTAAAGTTGCGTTCCTTTTACACCCTTTACATTACATTAGCTTTAATATATAGTTATAGAGGGGGAATATTGGCTTCCTTCTTAAGCAGTACTATGGCTGTTTGCTTATACCCGCCTATTATACTCCTAAGGCAGGCTGTTTAGACCTTTTAGAGTAGTTTAAGAGTAATTTAGGGGGGCCTTTTTTGGTTTCTCTAGTGGCCCAAATGCTAGATCTATACGTTATGGTTAGCCGAACAACTGCTATATATAGTAGGCGTGACCTCTAGAAGTATAGACCCTATATATAATTAACGATCCTGGATATAGTAATATACTATACTTAGCCCTTATAGGCCGCTTGCGCCGTATATACGCTCTACCGGAGCTTACTGTCTACCTATACTCTTAATACCCTTAGGCCTTAAACCAGTTAACCCCTAAAGCCTTAGATATAGATTGTATGCTAAAGATCTATAAATTAGTTATATTTTCTTGTGAAATGGATTAGCTAATATTTCTTTAGTAAGAATTGGACTCTATATCGTCTTGCCTATTCTATATAGGTATTGTGGGCTTTCTCTAGTGTCCTACAGTTCTCTGCGGCTATTGGCCTATATATAATTAGGTTTATATTATTAACAAAGCCTATTCCCTAGGTCGCCCCTTCCTTAAAGGTATTAAGCAGGTTGCTTATAAAGAAGAGAAAGAGTATAGGCGATAGAGGTAATCCTTGTGGTATTCCTATTATAACTATAATAGGGGGGCTCTAGTATCCGCTAAAGACTAGTGATATTTCTTTCTGGCCTATAAATCCTTAAATAAATTAAATGATCTATTCTAGGAAGCCCTTTGCCCTAAGGATGTATAGGAGACGCTTATAGGGTATATTGTTATAAGCGCCGCTAATATCTAGGCTAAGTATTGATACTATAAAGTCCTTTCGCATAGCCCATGCAGTTTTAATGGTAGTAGCGAGTAGTGTAAGTGCTAATAGCGTTAAGCGATTCTTTCTTGCCCCTATTTGGCTTTGTAGTAGTAGGGCGTGTTCCTCTACCGTGTCTACTATATAGTCCGCTATAACCTTTTCTAAGATCTTGCTTAGGGTGTTTTCTAAGGCAATACATCGGCAAAATATGGTACCCTTTCAATGGCCTCAATGGTTGGTAGTTGACGCAATTGGCGCGCAGTTGAGGTCATTTGGCAACTCGACCGACTAGCCTATGTCGTGTTTTTTTGACACGCAGCCTGCGCGCAGCCTGCGCGCAACCTGCGCGCAACCTGCCAGTAATCTGCGCATTTGGCAACCATAATTATATTTACCTCTTTTATACTAATAACATATTTTAAATAAATAAAAGCTACTTTAAAGCTATTTATAAGGCTAGTAAAATAAATAATATTATTTTAGATAATTTAATATAATATAGCG
>Ga0307507_10004415_pt1 | contig 25025 bp, 19 predicted proteins | sample 7_EM_MG_FD_207223 | JGI IMG/M metagenome (GOLD analysis project Ga0307507, IMG submission 207223) | Populus trichocarpa ectomycorrhiza microbial communities from riparian zone in the Pacific Northwest, United States - 7_EM | ecosystem: Host-associated > Plants > Roots > Unclassified | place...
CAAGTTGTCTGGCTTACATGTCATGTCTATGTGTCTGTCTCTCTTTGAAAAAGAAAAGCAGATGATTTCATCGAGTCCTTGGAAGCAGAAGACTAGAAACCTACTTTATTGTTTATTCCATCTTTTGTCATGTCCCCCCCCTCTCCCCCTGCTATATAAGAGCCTGACATTCCCCTTCTGTTGCATTCATTCTCCAGCTCATCGTTCCATTTGTATCCTGTCCTTGTTTGTTTCTTTCCCTTTTTATCTCATCATCTCTAGATCATTATTCTATCATCATTTCCAATCAGAATTCTTCATGGAGGTACCATTTCTTTTCCCTTTCTTGATTTGCTTCATGCAGTTTTTTATTATAAACGTTTCTCTATATCTTAGAAATTTAGAATTAAGACAGTTCCTTTTCTCAAATGCCACCAAAATCTTGGTCCTTTCATGCTCACCAGTCACCCGAAATAAGTTCTCTCATGCTAATGAAGATCCATGTCCTAGAAATGGTTCGAAGGCCAAATAAATTAAGATTTTGTCTTTCGACCAAAATCTTTTACTTGGACACCGTTAGCTAAAAACATCGACTTTTTTTTTTTTGCCGGCAAAACATAGATTAATGGTTCACAGTGCTGTCAAACGAACACCGAGAGTGTTTGGGAATGAATTTCAATTTATTGTTAAAATTTAAATTAATTTTTTTAGTATTTTTGCATTGTTTTAATATGTTATTATCAAAAATAAATTTTAAAAAATTAAAATATATTATTTTAATATTTTCAAAAAACAAAATTTAAACAAAAACTACTAAATTCTCGATCACCATTTTAATCTTGAAGGGAGTGCTTTATCCTAGTTTGGAAAAACTTCTAAGTAGCATCGTTCCAGGGGGGTAAAATACATACAGAAAAAGAGAAATTCTTAGCTCCCATTGGAGGAAGTGCCCTTTGTTAAAGGAAAAGTAGTGTACATTAGTCCTTGATACACCATCACTCTCCCAGAAAAATTTCAAAGAACAATGCCAGCTGTCGTTTTCATGTATGTTCCTTTACCTTATCATTTATATTAATTTAGTCATGTAATGTCGTTTTGCAGACTGTCGAATTGAAGGTGGAGATGGTTGGCATACATGAGAAAAGACTGAGGAAATGCCTGTCAAAATTGAAAGGTACTGAGTTTGTTCTAGATCTCTCTTTGATCTGATATTTTTATGTGATGGTATACATATGTTCATTGTTTCGATACCTTGCTTAAGTTATTCATTTTACCTTCAGGAATAGAGAAAGTGGAGGTGGATGTTAGTAGTCAGAAAGTGATGGTCACTGGATATGTACACCGGAACAAAATACTTAAAGCCATAAGAAGAGGTGGTCTTAAAGCTGATTTCTGGTCTACCCAAGATGAGCTTCTCAGTGTTTATGCAAGTGCAAGTTATGGAAGCTTGAGATTCAACAACTTCAACTTCTTCTGACTATTTTACTTCTTTTCCTTTTTTTTTTTCTTTTTTTATCATATACCAAGGTTGTGATTTGTGCCTTCATATTTTATTGTTCCTTTCCCTTTCCTCTTCCCCTTCTCCTTTTCTTTTTGAAAGGAACTGTTACATGTTGAATGATGATACATAGAGTGAAATAGAAGAGTCCTGAATTTTGCAGAGCCATACTCTTTCTTTTCCTTTATCTTTTCTTCTTTTTTTATATTTTAAATACTTCTATTTTCGAAGTGTCTTCTTTGTTAATGTTAACTCAATGCAATAGAAATGAGAATTTGGTGCCGAGGAGAAGAAAATCGGAAGTGTCGATTGTGTGATGGCCAGTTGGGGTTAAGTTTGAAGATGAATCTTTTTTGCAACCCCCCTTGTCTCTGTCCCATTCAAATTCTGTATAGAAACTCAGCCGCATGACGTCCAATTGAGAATTAGACAGAAATATTCTCTCAATTTCTTTTGGATTAAGATTAAGGATATTTTGAGACTAGTACTATGTCCCTTTTCAGATAATCTCATAGGCGTACCTCGACATAAGTCGTGCATTTAGATAATTTAATAAATATTTTCGGATGTTAACCCTAAAGTTTGAATTCAAAAAACTAAAGAAATGAATATACTTCCTTAATTACTAGGATGACCATTTAAAGTTGATATGTAGTTTTTCCTAAACTATTTGAGTCCACAGTTGACCCTTAGCAGTTGATGCACTGTTGTGTCCCTGTGTAAGAAGTAGACAGCACGTTCGTGGTCACTGGTGGATTGAGCTTCGTGGGATCCGCCTTGTGTCTGAAGCTGGTCCGTCGAGGTGCGAGCCTTTGATTTCTGGCCTACTTCTCCATGGTCTGATGACCTCAATAGCCATGGAGTTCACTGCATTCAAGGTTCCATCACCCTTTATTTATTCCAGCCAATCATTCATGAATTCCTGCCTTTTTTAGTATTTTGTCAACCCCCTGCTTTTGATTATGAGCAAATCAGATTTAAATTGAAAAGATCTAGTAAACATTAATCAATTTAGTGAATAATAGTAAACGATTCAATTTTAAGGTCCGAAGTAGTGAATTCAGTCACTTTGCAAGAATTTTACGAGCATTTCCATCAATACATTCTTTGTTGCTGGATTTCTATCAATAATTATTTGATCTAGACTTTAAACCAAGCATTCACTGAATTCATTCTTAACTTCTAGGACAAGTCGCTTGGATTTTTGTATGTCTTGCAACCTGCTAAGCTACCAAGATTGTGATGATATAAGGGATCTTAATCGAAAACAAGATGTTGATAAAGCCTTACGTGGGGCCGATTGTGTTTTCCACCTTGCTTCTTATGGCATGTTGGGGAAAGAAATGCTCCGGTTTATGTGGGCACATATAATGTTGTATTTGGTGGAAAGGAGATTGTGAATGGCAACGAGAGCTTACCTTACTTGCCTATTGATGACCATGTTGATCCATACCGGCATAGCAAACCAATCGCATAAAACAATTGCTTCTGAAGCAGAATGCTCGTCCTTCAAGCGAGTAAATGATTCTCAAGATTCCTCATGTCCCATGGTCCCTGTGATTCTATTGTTATGCATATCTCTATTTTTCTGGGATGAAGAGAACTGCTCGGAAAAATGGAGTAAAGATTTGTCTTTCTTCGTTGGTAGCATCTGACAATGTTGAGCTAGAAAAGGAGGATGATTTAGAACTCGAAAGGCATTCAGCCGTAACTATCTAGTTTTCATAATAGGAAAATAGTTTTATGGGCTGTATAGGAAGAACAATGGAAAACATCCTTCTACATATGTGATTCGCCCTGCTGCTATCTATGGACTGGGCGAAGAAAGGCGCTTTCCAAGGATCATATCCTTTGCCAAGTTGGGTCTTCTGCCTTCCAAAGTTGGTAATGTAAATGTGAAAACAGACTGGTTTTATGTGGATAACCTTGCTTGTACTAATATTGGCAGGCTTGGGACTTTTGAATGACGTTCCCAATAATGGAGGGCATCCAGTAGCCGCTGGCCAGCCATATTTTAATCCTGAATAAAAAGTTGACAATATGAGATGAATTGGCTTCAATAGATAGAATGATGTTTTCGGTGGATATGGATTAAGGAACTAACCTGCTACCTTTTCAGGGTCTCCGATCAACAGTTTTGAATTCCTTCAGCCACTGCTTAGAAGGATGGGTTATGATGTACCAAAGGATAGTTTATCTGTTCCTCATGCTCTTATGCTGGAATGATTTTCTGGGCTATCTATATAGTCTTATACCTGTGGTTGAACCAACGGTGGCTTCCTCAGCCATTGATACTTCCTGCTGAAGTGTACAAGGTAGTTTCAAAATATCGTATTTTCTGCTCAACGTTCTTGCTGGTTGCATGCCTGGAAATCAAGTCAAAGAGGCTGCAAATTATGCACAATTATACTGCAGAAAAAAAGGTTTCTTTTCTTTCTTTGCTGTTCTATGAAAATGATGAATTTGATTGATATGCCTGTTTCTGATATTGTAATCACTGTATTGCTGAGTGTATTTCAAGCAGGTTGGAGTGACCCACTACTTCTCGTTCCTGAAAGCCATGGCTGCCACTATCTCATACTGGCAGGAGAGGAAAAGGAAGACATTGGATCGACCTACCATATATGCATGGCTCTATGTTGTGATTGGAATGATTCCATTTTTCGGTACTGCTACTTGCCAGACATAGGACCGGTGCCACTTTAGGAGACACAGGGCAGTGTTTGTTTTTTCTATGGCAGCCCATATGGGTGAGGCTTTATATGCATGGCAAATGACAAAAAGGCTGGATCCTGCAAATGCAAGAGCATGGTTTTGGCAAACATTTGCCATCGGGTTCTTTTCATTGCCTTTTCTGTTGAAGAGAGCCAAGAGTTAAAATCTTGGCATCAACCAATGCACTCCTGTACTGTTTGTTTCATTTCAAAACGACCTTTTTTTCCCTTTTGTGGGAAAATGTAGAGCCAAGCTCTAAGATGTTAGGCCAAGGCCTATTAGTTCGATTTGATGCTTCAATCGATCTGCTAAAACTCGACTAATTCCACAAATAAGCTCATGTGCAGGCCAAATTTAAACTGATTCCACTTTCATTGTTGAGTAAAGCTTGAACTTCTCCAACCATGCCTGGGGAGTAGGAATTAAAATTCCCACTTGGTAGTTTTTCGATGCTTGGACCTCCTTTGTTCTCTTTTTATTTATTTATTCAGGAAGTTTACTGAGCTATTTACTGTGTGTGAGGGTGTGCAGTCCCCAGAGAAAAGGTGCCAATTGACAGAAAAATAATTAAATTGAAAAAAATTAAAGGGAGAAAATTCATGGACATGAAGAATGAAGAACATATGACGACACCATCTTAAATTAAAATTAGCACCTGCAAGGTCTTGATCGTCAGGTAAACAAGGATTGATAACCATTGCATATGGGCAACGATAACTGCAGCAAGAAGAAGCCTCCTACTACCACAAGTCAACACAAGTCAAGCTAATCATCTCCATCTAACGCCTTCTAAACGACTTCACAACCTCAGAACATCTCACAACCTAATTGACCCTATCCACCAAGCAAAACCAAGTTATATTCTGTAGTCTTATTTTTACTAACACATGACTTAAATTACAAACGAGACTCCAGACCTCATTAGAGTCCACGCCTTCTACACAAATTAGAAACCTGAAGCTGAAAGGATTTATTCCCAAGGCATGCTTGACATGCCTTGTGGGTTACTGTTATTGCAGGCTCCAGTACTCTGGTTCAGTGGACTCCCAGGACCACCTGATGATTCACTGAGAGTCCCACGTGATGGTGGGCTGCTCACCCCAGTCGATCCACCTCTTGGAGGAAGCCTTGATGTTGCAGATGATGGTTCAGTGTGGTTTGCTGTCTTCGATTCCTTGCGACCATCAGCAATGAAACTACCCACAACTACCTGCAATGAAAATGATGGCTCGGTATCATTTGCTGTTAGACACACTGATGCTGGGTAAAAATGGTAAGAAAAGCAGTATTCAAGTATCAACAAGCTCAAGTGCTCGTTGTTAAAGAGTAATAAAAATTATTCTCGAAACTTCACCTAACAACTTAAAATTGGTTGAGAAAATTATTTGACATGATATTAGAAACGTATAAAGTAATGGTGGGTATATAAAAATTAGCTTAAGTTTTTGGATTGAGATTATTTTTTGACATGGCGAGCCTGCGCAAACACATAGAAACAGTGCCTAACAAGCATCCCTCATAAAACTATCACAAAATGACTGCTAGTGAACACTAAAATGTAACAAGATATAAAGTTACGACTACGTGGGAAATTCTGATGAAAATATCAAGGAATGCACTGCAATCGAATGTAACTTTTACAAGATCAGATATTCTAGGAGGTAAAGATAAACTGCTTAAAACTACAGTGAAATTGTCTTCACAATTTTCAGCCTTGCATAAATAATTGATAAAATATTCCACTTATAGTTAACAAATGATATTAATTTGTTTTAATTTGGAATGGTTCCGTGGTTAATATGCTTTCCAAATTGGAAATTGCATTCCATCATTTGGAAAGATCATCTAAAGAAAAATGTGGGGCAAAGGGATTCATTGTAAATCCGATCTCAACTATTATGGTGTCCCACAAAATTTTGCAGAATTAGAAGGAAAACCCAAAGGTAACACATAAAATGAACTCGTAGGAAGTGCAAGTGTGTAGGGACATACTTGGACGACAAGCACATCATTTCCTTAGTTCCTCCAAAAATGCCATTATAAAACTATAATGATAAGAGAATAGCTAATTGACCTGTACTGGGGCTGCAGCCACTAGAAGACCAGCTACAGTACCACCTAGCACCCGTCCATCTGGGCCAGATAAACACACGCTTAAACCTCCAGATCTGCTCCTTTGACCCCCATTTTCTGATGGCAGGTATGAACCAGAAAGTGCCAGAATTTCAAATCTTCCCTGCGTTGAGAAAGAGCAAAAATTTTGAAAAGAAACAATGAGTGAAGAATTTGGTTAGAGGTGGACTAGAATGTTGAACAAAACTCACTTTTGATCTTGCTCTAAGAAAAACACAACAGCTAAAACTTTCTTTTTATTATTTTCTTATGCTTTCTTATATATATTTCTAAATGTTTAAGGTGACTATATATAGCATTACAAGTCCCTATTCAGACTAAATTTTTTATCCTTATCTAACTAAGATGAAAACTAATCAACTAGCTAACTCCTAACAATGATAAAACTCTAATAGATAATGATCTAGTATTGCAGAATTCTAACAATCTTAGAATTCTTACAAACTTCAAATTCTAAGTCCTAGTTGATGTTGAATTCTAACACTCTCTCTCAGTATCATATTCTCAGTATCATATGTCCCTTGTTTTTACTACATTAAGATGATGCTGAAAAGATTCAAATTTACAAGTGCTTAAGCCTTCTATAAATAAGTCTGCAACTTGTTTATCTATCTTGATCAATCTCATCTCAATTTCTTGTTGCAATATTTTTTCTCTAATTAAATGATAATGTATTTCCACATGTTTTGTCCTTGAATGAAACACTGGATTTTCTGTCAAATGAACTACCAATTGATAATCACAATACAACATTACTTCATACTCTACTTGTTGGTGCAAATCATTCATCATCTGTATCAATCAAGTACTTTCTTGAGTTGCCATTATTACTGCTTGATATTCTGCTTCTGTTGTTGATAAGGATACTGTTGGTTGTCCCTTACTACACCAATCTTAAACAAATAACCAGTTGTAGATCGTTGGGTGTCATGATCTCCTACATAATTAGCATCACAATAACCAAATTGCAATTTGTACCTTTTCTTGTATGAAATATCATAGCCAATTGTACTCTTTACATGTCTAAACATTCTTCGAACTGCTTCCAAATTAGACTTCTTTGGATTTTGCTTCTAAATTATTCTTTGGACTTTGCATGTAACGACTCATTACACCACCTACATACGAAATATTCAATCTAGTTAAGGTTAAGTAGATCAAACTACCTACCAATTACTGATACATTGTTGTTAAGTTTTTTCCTTTGTTTGGTTCCATTAGTGTTAAACTGGCTTGCAACCAAGCATTCCTAACTTTTTTAATAGATTTCTTGAATATTTCTGTTGGCAAACAAATATTCTTATGTACGATCAACCTCTAACCCAAGAAAATGCTTGAGTTCTCCAAGTTCTTTCATCTGAAACAAACTAACAAATTCTCTTTTGTTTGGAGAATTTCTTACTCGTCATCACGGATTATGATCAAATCATCCACATAAACTAGTACAATAGCTACCTTTCCTTCATTGACTTTCACAAACAAGATGGAATCTGGAGGTGTTATTGAATATCCTCTTTTAATAAAGAATTCAACAATCTTACCATATCAAGCTCTTGATGCTTGTTTTATTCCGCATAATGCCTTTCGCGATGTACACATGCTCAGGATGATCTTTACTCTAAAAACCCAATGGTTGATTCATGTAAATTTCTCGATCCAACTCCCCATGAAGAAATGCATTTTGCACATCCATCTGCCATAGTCTTCAATTCTTGTTTGTTGCAAATGCAAGTAAATCTCGTACAATTGTGAGTTTTGCTACTAGTCTATAAGTTTCATAGTCCAAACCAAATTATTATGAGAACCCGCGAGCCACCAAACAAGCTTTATACCTTTTAATTGATCCATTTGCTCGATGCTTAATCTTGTAAACTCATTTACAAGATATAGGTTTCACATCTTTTGGTTTAGGCACAATATCTCAGGTTTGATTTTGTTCTAGCGCATTGACCTCTTCTTTCATCACTTTAATCCATTCCAAGCTATCTGATGCTTCTTCAAATGTTTCAGCTTCCTTTTCACTTTCTTCTTCAATTATGGCTGCATTGGCATATTTAAAGTTTGTCTTACGAACTCTCGTTGACCTTCTGAGATGTGTTTGTGGAGGTGATTCTTCTATTGTACAAGGTTCATCTATTTGTTGTTGATAGACACTATTATGCCAAGGATTATGATAAATTCCTTGCTTTTCAATAACATTATCATATACTCCTTTAGGTTTTTTTGAACTTGGTTGAACCTGTATAGCTTATTCATCATTCTGCTGTTGTAGCCTTTCTTCAAACTCTTTGGAATCCAGAATCACCCTTTTATCTAAAGACCACCAAGATGATGCTTCATCTCATCAAACACCACATCTCGTGCTATGTAGAACCTTCATGTCGTAGGATCATAACATTTCCACCTTTTTCTTTGGCTATCATATCCCACAAATATACATCTAACAGCTTTCTTGTCAAATTTGTTGTATGGATGGCTATAGACAAATACATAACAAACACAACCAAATACTCAAAAATAGATAATCATAGGCTTTGTATTCCATAATTTCTCACAAGGTTATATAAACTCTAACATCTTTTAAGAGAGTCTATTGATTACATAAGTAGTAGTCCTCGTTGCTTCAGCCCAAAATCTTCTTGTTACATTCTTTTCATGTAACATGCTTCAACAGATTTCTGCATGATGTCGATTTTTGCTCAACCACTCCATTTCATTGTGGTGTATTTGCACAAATGTACTAATGACTTGTATGAAATTCTCACAAGTATAAAGAGATTTCATTTGAACTATATTCTCCCCTATTGTGAGTGCACAAGCAGTGAATCTTTCTCCCTACTTCTCCTTCAAGTGTAATCATAAGTTGTGGTGGCTTCCTTCGTGTTTTGTCAAATGTTGTAGCTTTTGCTTATCACTTGTCATGTGATCAGAATACAGAGAGTCAACAATCCAATCACTTTCATAATTAATTCAATCTTTGATTGTAGTTATCAATGTTAATTTCTTCCTTTTCTATGGCAAATAATGCCGCAGCATTCCATTCATCTTCAACCTGCTTTTCCGAACGTAAAATTGCAGCATTGTTTTTTGTTGACTTCTTAAACCAACAATCTTTCTTCATGTGACCATTTTTTCCACATTTATAGCATCTACCTTCAAATCTTTTGCTATTGCCATAATTCTTTGAAGATCCACCTTGATGAAAGCTTCCCTTCCTTTTGATAATTCTTTTCCTTATCATTATCTTTATTGGATTCACCATCAGTGTGCCAATTGTGGTTTCTATCTTCGCGAGTGCGCCACTGTTCACTCCTGTCATTATTGATGTAGAGTGCTTTCTCTTCACCCTTCTACAAGACTCCTGCTATTTGCTTTGCTATATTTTCTTGATCTGCAAATTTTCAAAATCAACTAATGATGGTTGAGTATGTGATCCTTGTACTATAGCAACAAAACTCCAATATTTGGGTTTTAAATCATGGATGATTATTCTTTTCATCCTTACCAATAGCTGCTTCAAGTTCTAATTTGAAAATCTCATGACATGTTGATTTCACCTTATTAAAGCATTGAGGAATCGTCATGTCTCATTGTGTCATCAACAACAACTCGTTCTCGAGAAGTTGCAATCTAGCATTATTCTTCTTTGAGAAAAGACAAGCAAGGGTGTCTCATACTTCTTTTGGCGTTGTAGCATCTCGAATGTGCTCCGACACATCCTCTTCAATCGTGGTTTTCAAGGCAAACACTGCCTTACCGACTTTAATCTTTTACTTGTGCAGACCTCCATTTGGTTGTGTTTTCATTGCCGTTGACTACTTCCCACAGATCTTGGCCTTGCATGTAAGACATCATGCATGTTGACCATGTACTGTAATTCTGATTGTTAAGCTTCTTAATCCCTCCAACAATTTGAAGATCTCCTGTGTCTGTTACTGCCTATGCTACTGTTGTCTTGGCTGGTGTGTGCTGCTGACTTGTTGCTTATATTGTATGCTACTACAAGGAAACTATTGTTGTTGTCTATGCCTTTGTACCTGTTGTGGTGTCGATGCTGCAAGATTCACTGCTACCGCTACGTGTCTGTGTTCTTACTGCTACTTTCATGTTTGTCAACTGCTGAAGTCTGCTGTCTTAATTTGCTTGCTACGTTGCTTGCTACTGCTGGATCATCTGCTACAAGCTACTGCCATGAATGAGAAGGCTGTAGTCTGGAACGTGATCTGCTCGTCAAAGACTACTGTTGCTGGCGTTACTGTCTGCCACGTTTGCCATGTTTGCTACAAGCTGCTGGACAACAAGCATCACTGCTGGATTGTTTCGTTGTTACAGGAGGCCACTGCTGCTTCGGGTTTATTCTCCAAGCTTAAATCTTGCTTCTGTCACTGTTTCGAGAGATATGCCAAAGACATTGCTGCTTCGCGTGTGCCTTTTCTTCTTCCCAACCTATTGGCCCTCCTTTTCAATCTATAGGCTCTGATACCAATTGTTGAACAAAACTCACATTGGTTTTGCTCTAAGAAAAACAAAGTAGCTAACACTTTCTCTTTATTATTTTCTTATGCTTTCTTATATATATTTTTGAATGTTTAAGGTGGCTATATATAGCCTTACAAGTCCTACTTAGACTAAGATTTTTATCCTTATCTAACTAAGATGAAAACTAATCAACTAACTAACTCCTAACAATGATAGAACTCTAATAGATAATGATCTAGTATTGCAGAATTCTAACAATCTTACAATTCTTACAAACTCTAAATTCTAAGTCATAGCTGATGCTGAATTCTAACAATCAGCAATGAAAATTGTCCCCAGTACTCAATTGAAACAGCTGTACATGGAAACATATTGACCTGCAATGCTATAGTAATGAAAAGCAAAATTTCCATAAAAGAACTGACATTGTAAGAAAATTTCATTCATGTTCTGTACATGTTTAAAGATCGCAGCCATCTATCCTGGACCTATTTGTTCTCTAATACAAATGGTACTTTCAAGAGAAAACAAGGAGCAGCATAAAGTGAGCCCTTGTGATCGTGAATCATCTACTTTCATGAATATGAATCATCAAGTTGCATGAATAAGTTGGGCAGGAATTCAACACTACAAAACCGATTCTTACAGCTCACAACCCAGATATCTTTCTATGCCTCCCAACAGAGAATCAAATCAAATTATCACTTTGAACGAGAACATTAAAGTCCCTACGCATTCACAGATTACAGTATCATTGAACTTCAGCTTCACCTTTCTAAGAATTTTTTTTAAAAAAAAAACTACTATTATTAATTCTCGGACAATTTCTGTTGGTGGGAAACTTAAACTGAAGTTTTGCAATGTCACCCACCTCATAAGTTACAGTTCCTCCAGATGTGGCCTGTTGGCGAAGAGTTACGTTAGATATGGCACCATTTGCTGACAATATACAAACAGCCCTTGGACCATGCTGAGAAAATGACATAACTTTCGACGAAATATCCTTGAAAGGAATAAATAAAAGTCAATCAGCAATTATTAAGCTAAACTACATACTGATAAGCACAAGTTTAACAACAAAAGAACAACAAAATAATTAGATGGAAAGAAAACCAAATTGTTTCTATGATGAAATAAAAGCTATGAAAACCTGACTTTATATATCCATGATAACACAGCATAACACATGATTCTGTGAACTCTTTCATAGAAACATGATGAAATAAGGAACTTCTAACTGAAATACATAGCTATTATTATATTCAAATTTATAAGCATGCCAGCATTTCCTCTCTCTATCTTTGGGTTTAGGAGCAGGGAAAGGTTGGTTGTCCTACTATAACACCATGCTACATTGACAGAGTTTCTTAGGTTTTATAGAATGACATAGATATCCCTTGCTATCAATTCGGCCTACATAATCTAAGCTAATAATAACTCAAAATTAAGTTAAGGTAATGCCTATAAAATTATTATTTTTTTATAAAAAAAAATTATGGGGTCATGATGAGTAGCAATCAACAACTAAAATTTACCGCCAGAAGCAGCAAGAAAAAATGAAAAAAAAAGGTTAAAATATAAGGACAATATAGACCTCTCCAGCTTTCACAGTGATAACATGTGGAGTGAATCCAAACCCAGCTGATCCTGCAAAAAGAAAAATTTATGCGAGCAAATAATTACAGCACAGTATTCATATGAAAATGAAAATATCTTAAATTCGAGACATATACACAGAAAGAGGGGAGGAAAAAAAAAATATGCTGGCAGCATTCTGCAATTGGCATTAACAAAAAAATTTATTCTTACTCTGATAGATATAGCATGAAGATATTGTTAAGAAAAAAAAATCATGAGAAAAAAAATTAAAGGAATTTTATTGTTTTTATTTCAATAAAAAAAAATCCACCACCAATAAATTGTGTAGGAGAATAAAATTAAAAGAAATAATTGGATTTTCCCAATATAAGAAATAATAAATAAGGGGTAGACAAGTAATATTGAGAAGCCAATAAGAATCAACCACGTGTCAGATCATGAAATGGATCTCAAGACCAGCACAACCCACATCACCTTCCCTTTGGTATTATTAAGTTTTAATTAACCTCCAATATCCCTTGATCAATCCTTAATATTATTCTCTTACTTTTACCTGTTGCATCTCAGCTGTCAAAAAAAAACAACAAAAACAACAACAATAATAATAATAATAATCACCGAAGCAGGACCAGACCAGCATGATAGATTTGATTTTAATAAAAACTACACACACACACTATGTTATAATTATATTATTAGATTTATTAAAAAAAGATAAATATAGCAGTCAGTAGTCATTACCCAGAGCATTAAGTTGCTGTTTTTTGCTGGAACCAGGAGGTCTGCCTCTGGCTTTCTTCACCCCAGTTGGCGACACTGATCCTCCTAGAGTGACAGGGGAAGAAGAAACAACACCAGCATCACCAACGATACCAATATCAGATCCAGGAGGTGGGGGAGGAGGAGGAGGAGAAACAAGAGGGTGAGTCTGAGCTGGAGGAGAAGAGAAACCACCTCCAGTGGCTGTACTTGTTGGTTGGGTTACAGCAACAGACTGAGGTGCAGATGCAAGAGCTAATGCCATAGTGCCATCTGGCCCATACTTCCTTGGTCTCCCTCTCTTTCTTTTCATTGACTCTCCTCCAATCCCTCCTCCCATATTCACATCAATCCCGTGAGGAGATACCACCGCCCCACCAGCCGGTCCTTCCCCTCCTCCAGGCGGGTAGGTAGGTGACACCGCGGAAGTGGTAGTGACGGTGGATATCGGTTTGTAAACAGCAGTACCGTCAGTACCGAAGTCTAAACGCATGTTTTGTATAAACGGCTGTGATTGTACCGCTGTTTTTTGTTGGAGTCCTGTCACGCTAAAAGGCTCCCTGCTTGTCATCACTCCTGTCTCCGATCCCGGCATCTTTCTTTCTCGTCTAAATTTTCAGACAACCTCTGTCCAAAAAAAAAAAAAACATCATTTCAGATCAGTAAAAAAACCTCAAAATTCACACTTTAAAATTCAAAATACTTAGTGGCCTCAACTGAACTGTGTAAGACAGAAAGAAGGAAGTGGCTTTCCCTCTTTTTTTTAATGGTGGCGAGAGATCTTTAAATTGTCTTAAATTTTAGAAGAAAAAAAAAACAATAACTAAATTGGAAACAGAAGAATCCCAGTAAATCTAGGGGACAAAAAATCTAGACAAGAATCCAGTAAACCCATAAAATTAAAAAATATATATATATAATATAATATCAAAATAACTGCTAAAACTGAAGTAGGGATCCTTGTTTTTATGCCCACAGATTTTTATTTTTTCTCGTGTAGATGGACAGAAAAATTGGATTGCAAGAAATCAGAAAAGGCAACAAATCAGGATAAAGAAATTCATCATAAATTTCTTTTATTTCCAAAATTAAAAAGAAAAAAAAATAAACAAACATAAACTTACCGGTAAATTAGGAGAAAGTAAAAGAGGAAGAAATTTCACAAGGGGTGGAGGAAATGAAGAGCTGCAAAGGGTATTTCTCAATCTAAATATTAAGTTAATAATTTAATTCAAACACTTTTTTGTTTTTGTTTTTACAAATAATCTTTTTTATTTTTTGAATTTTTCCTTTCTCATCTCCTTCTCACTTACGGTGAGAAGGAGAGGGGGAGGACTTTATTATTATTAAAAAAAAACAAAAAGACAGATAAAAAGTAGGCCTAAATTTGGTTTCGTACAAAAAAGATATTTATTATTTTTATTTCATTTACGGCGGCGTCTTTATTACCCTCCCTCTTTTTTCAAAACCATCTCTTCCTCTCTCGAGTATAAAATTCTTGTACTCGTATCGTTTAAAGAGCACGTGTCGATCAGGCTATCAAAATTTGAAGAAATACTTACATGTATGTTAATTCCTGGCGATTAGTTTTTTATTCTACTCGAGGAAAGTATGGAAGATTTGTGACAATTTTGTATTAGGCTCTGCTAATTTTTTTTTCTTGATTTTTTAAGTTAACTTCAATTCATTATGTCTAAAATTTAATAATTGGTTATTAGACTCTTTTTTCTTTTCTAATCTTTACCAAAATTTTATTTTTTATGTTTGGTTAATGTCATTTTAAATATAATTTTTTAAAAAAAAATAATAATTTTATTTCTTGTGATAAAATAAATGAATACATAAAAAATATAAATATATTTAGTTGAAAATATAAATATATAAAATAAATTTATTTCTATAATAATCTTAGAATGAATTTTGTGTTTTTAAAACACAAAATACATGTTTTTTATTATTATTTTAGGTTTTCTATATTCAAAAATAGTAATCAGACCCAATTGTTTTTAGAAAATTTAATACTTCCATTCCTTAGATAGTTAAACAATTTTATGATCTACAAAGTTGGTAGATAAGGTAGTTGGTACATAAATTAAAAGAGTGTTTAAGAGTATATTAATTTGAAAAATATATTTTATTTGAAAAATATTAAATTAGTATTTTTTATAATTTTAATATTAAAATATAAAGAAAATATTTAAATATATTTTTAAATAAAAAAAATATTTTTAAAAATTACTTTGCACCACTATATTAAATACATATTTTATTAATTTAATATTTTTTAAAAAAAAGCTTGAAATATAAAAAAATAAAAAAATTACTCCGTTTGTCCTCGGAACAATTATGAAAACTTGACAATGGAAGCTGGTCTTCATCTTATATCCTCCTCAAGCTCAAGTACATTGCATAAGAATGCATTGCTATGCAAGGATTTATTTATTTAAATAAAAAGATAAAGTTTGTTGGGTTTTGGATAGGTAATTAGAATTTTGGACCACAATTTTGGTCGGTCTGATATCTGTTGGCAACATGATTAAGATGGAATCTTAGGGACGTATAAAAGGACAAAATGGTATTTCTGTATGAATTTATTTATACACATTTCATCAGAACAATACTCCATTTATTTATTCCATCAAGGAACAAAAAAACAAATTCTCTATTTTCTATCTTAAATCTCAGCACTATGGAGCATTTTTTTTGTTGATATTCACTCAATCATTTCAAATAAAAATTAATATATATATATATATATAGTAATTAGTGAAGTATAACAGAAAAAACGGATAAATGGAAAGAGAGCAAAACAGTAGAAAGCGAATCTAAAAAGAATGGCTTGTATTTCTTCACTGAACTCTCTGTCTCAACGTCCTTTCAATCCCAATTTCTCATCTTTCTCTTCCACCAAGCCGAGTCTTTACATTCTAAAATCCAAGCTTAACACTAACATTCCTGCTCCTTCAACTCCTTTAAGCTGCAGCAGACGCAGAAACCAACATCAACATGTTCTCTGCTGCAACAACAACTACAAACAAGAAGAAGAACTGCTGTAACTCAGCTTGTACCTTTCATGGCTTTTTGAGTTCAATTCTCTTTGTTAAATATTATTCATTCTGGGGTTTGATTGTTTTTGTCAAATTGGTGTAGTTTTTGCCTTGGAGAAGTACCACGTGGAGCTGGAACTAAAAGAAGAGAAGCTTTATTCAATATGGTATTTACTGCTTTTACTTTCCCTGCAATTGCCTCTACTGCATTGGCAGCCACAGGTAATTTGTGATAGTAATCTTTCACTATGGTGTTGCTGTTTATGTTTATTGTAAAAGCAATCCCTTACCTGCTGAATTTCAGGCGTGGCAGAGGATTCACGTGTTTATACCGATGATGCGAACAAGTTTAAGATATCTATTCCCCAAGGTACATTAACTCTGAATTTTTTGATCTCTGTAGCTATAAGTAGCAGGTGATGTAAAAATTGAAGAATAGTGATTGGGTGACGCAGATCGAAAGAAAGACAGTTAGCACAAACAATACAGAATTCTATCGAATAGGTTCAGCACACACAATTCTAATTCGAGATTTTATTATCGAATATTGTTGTATTAGTGCTGGTAGGAAATTCTGGTGGCTGTTTACAGTTTACGATAGGCATGAACGGTAGAGGAATATTGAGAAAGACTTCTTGTTCTTTGCAGGCTGGCAAGTAGGTGCAGGAGAACCAAGTGGATACAAATCCGTCACTGCTTTCTATCCAGAAGAAGCTTCTAATTCAAGTGGTATTTGTAGAGATTTTCTGACAAACCCACCTTTTAATTGATCAACAAATAAGTTTATTGATGATTTTCACACTTAATCAATTGGTTTGCTTCAGTCAGCGTTGTGATCACCGGGCTTGGTCCAGATTTTACTAGATTGGAATCATTTGGCAAAGTTGATGCCTTTGCTGAGACTCTGGTACGTTATTCAGTATCCGATTTTGTGGTCCTCGAGGAGAAGCCCCTTCAGCATTGCTGAATTGCGGGTTTCGTGTACAACTGATTCTACTGATTTTGTGTCTTCTTGTTCAGGTGGGTGGATTGGACAGGAGCTGGCAGAGGCCCCCGGGCGTGGCAGCAAAACTTATAGACTCTAAAGCTGCTAATGGTAATTTTCTTCAATCTTTTCAATGAATTACAGTGTGAGGTAAGAGTTAATGATGGATTGAGGATGAGATCTGCTCACGATAAAAAGCCATGATCAAATTTAAGATAACCTCCTTTTTCCAACAATTGATAGGGCTTTACTACATCGAGTATACGCTGCAAAATCCAGGCGAAAGTCGCAGACATTTGCTTTCAGCACTTGGAGTTGCATTCAATGGTTGGTACAACAGACTATATACGGTGACAGGGCAGGTGAGGCTGCGTTAACTCTACAGAGATCTTTTTTTTTTCTCTGGTCTACAGTGTTTGTTCATTTCAGATTTGATGCATGCATTCAATATTGAATTCTGGCCTTCAATATTGTTGCAGTTTGTCGATGAAGAATCAGAGAAATTCGGCACCGAGATCAGGAAGGTATATCAGAACTCTTCATTTACACGGGCTCAGATTTTTGTCTTTGAAAGATTAAAGCTCCTGCTGACAACTTGGAGATAAAAGAATTCAGAAACTAACTAAATCCCGCTGCTAATTGGTTTTGCAGGCTGTTTCGTCCTTCAGGTTCATTTGATGACATAAAGTAAACCTGGCTTGAAACTGTACCATTCTTCCATTTTTCTTCTTTGGCGGCCCCATATGTTAAGAATTCTTGAGTAATCACATATGTTGAGAGGATTGAAGTCATGTCATTTTTGTTGAGATCTCTGATTTTCTTCATTTTAACCAATAAAATTAAAGGTATGTAGGTGTAGATGTGGAGTTCCAAAATCCCTTTGCTTTGCTAGATATGGAATTCGAAATCTAGGCAAATGGATTAAGCACAGAAGTCCTTTCATCAACAAAATTTATGTATAGTTGAAGATGAATGTGGTAGCATTTGCTTACATATTGAAGGTGAAAGAAGTACAGGTCCTGGTAGGGTGAACCATGATTTCGTGACCAAAGGCCACTGTTCAGCTGTTCGCACAGGCCATTTTAGAAAGCTGCATTGAGTTCCAATCTGCCAGTAGAGAACATAACGCTTTTCTCTCTCTCGTAACACTAACTTCTATAGCACTAATTACAATTTAATTGCTTCGTATTGTAAATGAAGTTTTGGCATCTTGCAAGCTACAAGGTTGTAGCTATGGAGCAGTGATGGACCTCTCAATTAGCTTGAGTTTTTTAGCTGCTACTTCCATCATCCTATCTTCTCCTGAATCATCGGTGCATCTCAAGGCTAGTTCAGCGAATGCTTCCAGTTGTTGCCGGTCAATTGCTTCTCCCCCATTTCCCCAAATCGTAGGATACACATCTTCATCGACCTGATCCTTTCAAAACAAGTCTTTCACATACTCTTTCAGTGACATTTCCGGTTGAAATGCATTTCGTCCGGTAAGAAGGACGAGCAGCGGCACCCCAAAGCTGAAGACATCAGTCTTTTCTGTCACAAAACTTCTGATCATGTAATCAGGATCGATGAAACCCACTGTCCCCGCAAGATCATCTAATCCGACACGTGATTCCCCTTTCATTAATTGACATCGCGAAATTGAAATTGAACAATTTGGTAACATGATGCTGGTCGAGGAAGATATTTGCAGGGTTTTTTTGTCTCTGTGGATGATGGGCCAAGGAAATTTAATATGGAGATACGTCACAACATTTGCTATTTTCTTGGCAAATTTCAATTTTGTTCCCCCAAGGTAAACGATCCATTATGAATACGTCTATCCACTATCCAGACATCCATTCTCTGAATCTTCATAAACCAGAGATGGACCTGGGAGCTCCAAGCAGCAACCTAATAGCTTGAAAACACGATGTCACGGCAGACCTATTTACGGCCAGCAGACGGACAGCAGTGTTGCAGATCTTCTGTCCTCGGTAAAGCAACGTTGTTTGGTGTGTATTGAGTGACTAAATAACAAATTGTTCCAAAAATGAAATCAGGAGCCACCGCCACCTTTCTCACTTGAATCGCCATCACAAGTACAAAATAGCTTGCCACCAAAGTGGAATGCAGGCAAGATATTTGGAACCTCACAAGGGGGTGACTGTACACACAATTTTTTTTTTTCTTTTGAATTTAAATATAGCTTGAAGCTTTCCCCATGTTTTGAGGTCTGCCTTCCATTAGGTCCAAATTACAAAGAGTTGAGAGAGAGTCTAACAAAGAAGAGAACCCCTAGTACTAATATGCACAAAGCTCCAATGATTGTTAAATACAACGCAGGAGACCACCACAGACACCAGAGAGACTACCTATACACCCAAATGCTGGGACCACTAGACTATAAAAGAATCATATGTTGATTCTAACGTGTTGGTTTCTTTTTACACTTTTATTATTCCTATAATTTGGTTGCCAGAAACCAATTCCAGCATCCATAAAATGCATTGCTGCTTGTTACTCATCCTGAGCTCTGGCAGCATGCACAGTTTTTAACACACTAGGGTAAAGGAAGAATTATCCACATCCCTTCTCCACCCATTCGGAGCGACTCAGACAACTGTCGACTTCTCTGGTGAGCATGACCATCTATGACCTGCACGGTATAAAATCTGTAAGATCAATGCTTTCCATGGGGTTATATTAAGGGCACTCATGCTCATGTATTAGCAAGTGACAGTTTTAGCAATACAGTTTCACAACAAAAAAAGGTTCACGCTGACCTCAGACAAAGTCAAGGGGATAGCATGTGCATTCACAATATGCTTTGACTCACTAGATCGAGCATTTAAATTTAAAATAACAATAGGAATAGCAAAACCCACTCAGCACGGTAAAGACAGAGCTCCAAAGTAGCTTCTAGTTCAATGCAAGACTACCTCTCATTTAGCACTGAATATGCATGCATACAGAAAACACAGAGAGAAATGATTTGTACCTCTAGAATGCAAAATAAATAGTTTGCAAGGCTAGATTCGAAGCCCGCTACTCAAGTAGCAGTTCCGCTGCTCTTAGTCCTGCTGCAGTCTTAAGGATACCTAAGATTAAAAAACAATCAATCCACGTTACACCACAATGGTGACAGCATAGGCCTGAAAACACAGTGTCATACTCCAATGGCCATCTGATGCCACTCACCTTGATCAGCCCCTCACCCAGTGGTTTGGTCAGAACCGCTACCTTGCATATACTGAGGAGAAGGAGCAGGAACAATAAACTGTGATTGTGCTGGAACAGCTGCAGCTATACCTGCAAAAAAACAATGCACTTGCCTAATCAGCTTTACCAGTGTGGTTACTTTTTGAAGCAACATTCATCAGCTAATTGCACAACAATGTCACTTCTTTTGTCGGTATTTTACTCTCCCTTTATCATCAAAAGTTTAAGATTATTAATCCCCTCCTCAAAGGGTTCTACTTCTTTCTAAGCCCACACCATTTACCATTTCAATAGTTTCTCACTGTACACTTCCCCTTCCATCCTCTTCCCCAACTAATCTCTTCACACTATGCATGAAGTAAATTGATGATGCCTAAAATAACTATGGAAAATATAGACAAAATCAGACATCAGCTAGTCTTCACATGTCTTCGACATTTGCAAGGTACAATGAAGAGATTGTGAACTGAAGTGTTAACCTGTATGATATGGTGCTTGAATTGTTGGCATAGACGAAGTTGTTATTGCATTGACACTTGGTCCACCAAACTGCACAATCTGATGACCTGGCACAGCATATCCTGGCATTGATGTATAACCATGACCTCCAGGAACATTTTGACTCAACTGCCCATAAGGATACATGCCTGAGTTAACTGTTCCAGGAACTCCATATATCTGAAGGTACTGATGGCCAGTAGCATAAGGGTTGTAAGCACCCTGCCAGTAGGACAAAAGCAGCAATAATCAGTATCAAGTCAGCTCGGTAGTTTAAGACAGTAAAAAACCCAAGAAATAAATCCTAGTTGTTGTCATCTTTCACCTGTTGATAAACGTATTCAGGTCCATATGCCGCATAGCTGAATAGATGAACCAACCATAGAGATGGTGTGAAAAGATCAGTATAGGGTCAGGATTTTTACATAGAAATCATACCAGAGAAAAACAACATGAACATATCACCATAACACTGTAAGAATCCAGGATTTTTCAAGTAAACCACACTATTACTTCTACAAATGAGCTCTCTCTCTCTCTCTCTCAAATATGTCCAGAGTATAAGTGAACAGAGCAATGGGCATCACAACCCAAAAACCAGTATGTTCCAGTTTATTTTCTTTTCTATAAATACACTTCAAACCATGACCATGATCTTGCCTGTTCAATAAACATTGAGCTGGGGCACATATCCTCTGCAACTACCACTTTTTGCATTCCTGCAATTACCAACCACACCATGTCACATCACTGTAACTTGGACAAAAGGAACCCTGAATTCTAGGAAACTGACTACTTAATCCTAGAGCAGCTAGAAATTTCTAACTGACGTCCAATGATGTGATTGGCATCATGTATATGAATAGCCACGAATAAGGGAGGGGAGCTGGAAAATGTAAAAACGAGAAAGTAGTTGCAAAGTACATGTACCCGATCTAACTGGAAAACTGTGGTCAATCTATCAATGGTTTCATACGACTCACAACATAGATTGATGAGTGAATGCTGAGCACACCAGGAGCAAAAGGACCACTTCTATAGTTGAAGTTAGGGTTTTGCCTATATACAGGTAGACATCAGTATTGAAGACATCGGGAATAGAAACTACAGTTAGGGTTTTGCCTACATACAGGTAGACATCAGTATTGAAAACATTGGGAATAGATACTACAGCTAAAATATGATCGGTGATACATCTAACAAAATTTAGTTAACTAGCCTAGAAAACCAGATATATACACAAACTGGCAATGAGTTCACATAAAATCCCATATGGGACTCTACCAAATTCCTTGCGCAGCTCCTGGAAAGTTAGAAGGTATTGGCAGGAAACAAAAAATGGTATTGCTGAAGCATTCTTAAGAAGCCAACCAGATGTTATCATTGCAAAAGAATACACAACTTCAAATAACACATAAAAGGAGGAAAGAATAAATTTTTTTCTTCAAAAAACATGAAATAGAACTGGATACTTTGTACCAGCCAAAATGAGCAAATTTTTATTGCAACAAGTAGAATATTACATTTACTTTGGAATGTAGCATACAACTCACCCATATGGATTATACATCAAGCCTTGTTGGTAGCCATAAGAAACTGGTTGTTGGTAGCCAAAACTTCCAACATAAGTCCCTCTGGGGGTTTGCACACTTGTAATGTACGGGGCAGCTGGTCTCGGACGTCCTATTAGAAACAAAAAGCAGCAAGCAGAGGGCATAAGCAAGAAATCAACCAGGAATCAAATCATATTGGTTTTCAATATTCCTTATCTAGCACAATATTGGCTTTGCATTTAGGAAAAAAAAAACTGATACCATAAGGCAGAGGTGGCCGAGGTCTCCCAAGTGAAGCCAAATTACAATTAGCCCGTCTACCATCGATAATCGGAGTAGGATCAGCACAGGCTCTCCTAGCTGCGTCTGGTTCTCGGAAAGTCACCTACACCCTCCACACAAATACAATCCAAAAACCCATGTCATTCTCCATCTATCAAATAAAAACACAACATTTTATCCAAAATGGAATATATCCAAACTTTTAACAGCTATCTAGATCACCTTCAATCATCAAATTAAGCACAAGATAACCTTGATCAAAACAGAGCAAGTAAGTAAGTAAATACTCACAAAACCATAGCCTTTTGATCGGCCAGTGTTCTTATCAGTGATGACAACAGCCTCAAGAATATCACCAAACTGCTCGAAATAACGACGCATGGTCTCGCTCTGAGTCTCCCAAGCAAGCCCCCCAACAAAGACCTTAGTATAAGTAGTATCCCCAAATGGAGAATTCATGTATTGAAACCCTGAGCTTGAACTCGATCCCGAGCTAGGTCCCGGAATCGCTTGATAGGCCATATTAACAAATTCGATCCAATTAAAATAATGAAAAACAAAAGGGAAAGAGAAAGCTACTTAAAATTCAACAAGATTTTTGGAAGATTCGAAGCATAAAAAGGAAAGTAGAGGGTAGTAAGAAGTGGCATGCTTCAAGAGAGAAACCCTAGAAAAACCCTAGAAGTGGACGAAATATACTGGGAATCCATGGAATTGTAAAGGGATCGAGAAACAGGAGTGTTGTTTTAGACAAAAGATCGGAAAGCGGACTGTTTGGGTTTAATAGGGAAAGAAAAGAAAGAATCACAATCACAATCACAATAAAAGGGAAGAAAGTGAAAAAAAAAATTAAAGAAGAGAAAGAAAAAGAAAAGAAAAGAAACCCTAGAGTTGAGGTGGGGTGAGGTCGGTGTGATGGAAAACAGATATATAGAGAGAGGGGGCTGGGCTTTGTGTTGTGTGGGGAAATAAAAGTTGGATGGTCAGTACTCGATGATACTAGAGACAGAGCAGAGAGAGAGTAATTTTTTTTGGGGGGTGATACTAATAGTATTAACAGGGGTAAGTCTTTATTGATGGTGTTGCTGGGGGTGGAGAGAGGAGGAGGGGGCGGAGGAGGGGAGGAGGGGGCGGAGGAGGGGGAGTCATGATTTGCTTGGAGGAGAGCAAGAGAGAGTGAAAATGAATAAGAAAAAAAAAAGAGAAAAGGAGAAAAGAAAAGGTGGGACCCTCTAATTTGGGTGTGTCTGTCTTCTCTTCCTTCTCTAACTTCCAGGGTTCTCAAACATACATGGACTGACAGCTTGGTTGGGATGCGGATGTGGGTCCCACTCCTCCTCTTAATCTGATCTCTAATGAGAAAGATAAGATATATTCTCCCTCGAACCCTTTTCTTTTTTTTAATAAATGAAATTATGTCATGCACGTACACTACTAAAATTGTGTACGCTTTAGTTAGTGCTTAATAAAAATAAAATTAAATGAGGTATAAATATATTTGGTAGAGAGATTAAAGTAAGAATTTAAAATAAATTCATTCTTGAGAGTAACTATTAAATAAATTTTATAATTTTAAATCTTTATCTTGATTGTTTTGTTCTATTTATCTTTGATATAGTAATTAAATATTAAAAAAATAAGTATATTTTGTAATGGAATATGGTACGGGAAAAAACCCAAAATTCGTGTTTTTAATTGTAATAATAATCACACTAGACTGTAATAGCAAACAAAATTGTTCTTCTTTCTCCATGCTCACGTCTGAAGTCCTACAAGTGTTCGTTCGTCTTCAATCTGTCATTGATGACTGATAGGTTTAAAGAAACTTGAAACAAAACCGAAGATCTCGTGTGGGTTTTATATCTTGATGTCTAATATTTTTTTAAATAATTTTTTAAATATATATATATATATATATATATATATATATATATTTACTAAAAAAACATTAATTTAGATAGTGTTTAGAATTGTGGTGGGGATGATTTTTAAAATATATTAAAATAATTTTTTTATTTTTAACATCAAAACAATTCAAAAATAAATTTTTTAAAAAATACAGTATGATATCACCATGCTCCTTAACAGCATCTAACATTTAAAAAAATATTTAAAAATAAAAACAAAAGCATTCTCAAACATTTTTTTAAATTATTTCAACTTAATCTGCGCTCACCCGAGTTACCACTCCTGCTAAATTAGATATAGATGATTGTTCAATTCCTTGTAGAAAAAGAATAGTAAAGATGTGTTCCAATATATATATATATATATATAAAGGGATTTCCACGATATATATA
>Ga0307507_10004416_pt1 | contig 25021 bp, 16 predicted proteins | sample 7_EM_MG_FD_207223 | JGI IMG/M metagenome (GOLD analysis project Ga0307507, IMG submission 207223) | Populus trichocarpa ectomycorrhiza microbial communities from riparian zone in the Pacific Northwest, United States - 7_EM | ecosystem: Host-associated > Plants > Roots > Unclassified | place...
AAGGGTACACGGCCTCATCTGGCAGACATTGTGAACATTGGTATCAGGCATTGGGCCAAGGGGGGGGTGTCGAGGGAGGGATGGGGGGCAAGATGGGATGTGTAAGAGGGGGCGTGCTTGTCTCGTTTCCTGATCACAGGAGGATGAATAGCAGTGGGCTGCATCTCACTCGAGCATCCCTTGAATGGCTCCGGTCGCACTCGAATGCCGGGTTGAAAAAAGTTGAGGCTCAACTACCGAGGGTGATCAATGTCTCTCCCAAGGTTATTCCCACTTGCAAGTATCGCAATATCATAGGGGAGCTAGCAGAAGGTGGGTAGAGGTGGTTTGTGGAAAGCAGAAACAGAGGAGAGCAGGAAGGAGCGAGTAGAAGCAGGGAGCAGGAGGAGTGGATGTTGAAGCATGTGTTAGGCACAGTAGTGTGCCGGGCGCGCCTTAGGTGGGAAAGAACAACCCATGGCAACCGTCAACTGCAACTTTTTCTCTTCCCCCATACAGAGTGCACACATGATGATTCCACCCTGGAAACTTTCTCGTATGCCCTTGCTTATGGGTGTGCCGTAGTAGTTTATGGCAGAGCACAGTAGGGAACTATGCACTATACTCTTCTATATGGTAGGCTTCAAGCTCATAATCCTTCACCCCCCTAAAAAAAAAAAAGGGTTCCCTGGTTGCGACGGAGAGGTGCTGTATCTAGGGCCCTCAGCTATCCACCCAGGACCCGCAGTGTCGTATCAAAGACAACTTCCGGCACCCTACTCGAGCAGAACAAAGCATTCTCCTTTACACCCTTACCATCCAGGCAATGACTATCATCATACTGGCACCCCTCAATTTCGCCTATCGCCCTTTATCAACCAGGGCCGCAGCTTGGGATGAGTAACCAGTTGCCTGGTACATGACTATTTTATGATGCTAATACGATACCTAATGGTCAGAAATACTGGTTACACTTGTTTAGTGTCCACTGCAATCCACCTCTCTCCCGGTTCCTATTCCCACTCCTTATTTTTCACTTCAATTGATTAGCCTTTATGCCGAGACATGTATGAGATACAAAATCTAAAACCTAGATAGCGAGGAGGAAAAAACAAAAAATCCCACTTGAGCTGGTTACGCAGGAGAAAGACCTCCGAGGAACTTGACGGTTCGCGAGGGCAAAGTGAAAGTAAAGACCGGTGGAACAGAGGGCCAAGCTAGAGATGTTAAAAAATAAAGCAGAATGAATAGCAAGAGAGAGGTAAAGAGGAAAGGAGGAAGAAGATCCAAAAAAGGTACAATCTTCTGGAGAAAACCATTGTACCTTGGTAAAGGCAGAGAAAGATATTTTTACTACGGGAAAAGCAAGATATCGAATTCTCATAGTGCCTGGACTAACGGATGGCCGTGGAATCAGAAAATTGGGGGGGGGGGGACGAAGCAAGGAAGGCAAAGGCAAAGAAGAAAAAAGTTTAAAAAAGAATTATACTGTAGGTTATGATATCAAATTCGGTGCAGCGGGCACATACGCTGCAAGTCCCGTGAATTGGATCCTGTGATGTTCTACTGATGCATCTATCCTTACTGGCATAATCCCTCGTTTCCCCTTCTCCTGCTTCTGGACGACCACAGGAATGCTTGAGGCAGGCAGGCAACCAGCCCAGGCATAGACAAGAAGCGCAAGAAACCGCAAACAGAAAACTCGATGGGACCTAGAAAACACGGACCGCCGATGGTTTGGTGAGGCAGGAAAAGAAGTGAGTTTCATATATTAAAAATTCCCGTACTTGTTACGATACAGCAATCGCACTTATATCACAATAACCCTATAACTTTCGATTTTAGTCTAGCCCTTTGGTTCACTAAGATTGATAACCCTTTTCCTTTTTTTCCCATGGGACGGAGGGCTTTTGCTAGAGGTTGAACTCAACTCCCATTCGTCACTAGCCTTAAAGGTTGGCCCTGCATATTGTACTTATGTTCCTCTGCCCCCCCCCCCCCCCCACTAGAGCTCTAGCGGCGAAGGGGGGTGAGGGGCAGCGTACCCATGGGTGGGATAGATTATTAGCCGAAACATATACGGTATAGCACTCTAATAAACACCCAGCCCTGCATCCAACTGAGGAGGCGGTGAAGGCCCAGATGGAGGCGATGGAGAAGGTCTGAAAAGAGACCGATGGGAAATGGGCGGATTAGGAGTATCTGCCTTACTACAAGTATTAACCACCATGCTAGGAGTGTTAGAATTTTATGGACCTTCCGAAGTCCCGTGCCAGTAGAAGACACCAGATGTGAGTGAACAAAAAGCATCTTGAAGTGCAAATGGATTGGTCAGACCGGTTCTGGGATCTGCAACATGGTCACTAGGGAGCGAAGTTGCCTCAGACCTTCCATGATATATCCAATTGCCCTGCCCTGACCGTTTCGGAGAAAGCAGAGAGCCACAGAATTTTCTTTTGTTAAAAAACGCATGGTTAATTTTCTGGTTAGGATAGCCGTTCTTCCCCCTACAGGATGGTTCAATCCGTGATCAGAAAATATTTTACTTACCGTGGCTATAGTTGGGGACTTTGATACATTGTTATTGCTTATCTGTTTTGAGTAAGGAGGTGTTTTAAGCTACTTTTGTTATTTAGGGTTTCTAGGCCATACTTTAGGACCCTCGCCAGGATTTTCCTATAGCTACGAACAAATCCAAGGATCTAACAAATAATAATAGTAATGATAGTACCCTGACCCGCATTCATCTCTCCAGTGCCGTTTTCGTTCATCGTCCACTTTACTCCCCTTCTCACTCTGCTCCTGTTCACCCCCCTTCCTTTCCTCATCCCTTCCTGCTATCATGGGTATTTGTGGAGGGGGTTATGCTGGAGTAGACATGTTCTTAGACAACACAAAGGATTACCGTACTGTATGAGTATAGCGACTTTTTCTATGCTTCCATTCGACTTCTTTTCTAAACTTCCCCTTTGCCGATCACCAGGAGAAAATATATTAGGACCCTGATGTTCCATTCCTTCACGCCTTTTAGATATTGCCCTGCATAGGCTAGCTGGGTTATTTTGTGCTGCTATTGAGGGCCTAACTCAGGATTCGTTGAGGTATGATAGGTGCGGTTGTTGCTGATTGGCCAACACAACAAGTCGACACAATAGTACAAGTGCTCACAGGTAGACTATGTTTCAATAATAGGGTAAGACGAGGCGGAGGTCGGCAGCAAGTAGGAAAGTTGCAAGGACAGAAAAAAATTTCACCACCGAAAACGACCAAAAAAAAAAGAAAAGAAAGAAGAAAAAAATTACCCAAAACCGTCCCTACTGTACAGTACACTCTGTCACAGGCAGGCGAACGGACATGCCATTTGGACCGACTCGGTATGCTGTACTTACATACAAAACTCAATTCCTAGTTGCCGTAGGCACTCCAACGGATAACAGCCCTCCTGGGATCCTCCCTTGCTAGTGCATTTCGCTTTCTCTCTGGTCCGGTCTCTGGCTACTTGTACCTAGATGCCATCTTACCCCTTCTCCGCTCTCCGGCAGCTCAGAAGAACTGCAACTAAGACGAGAAAATGTCGCTACTGGCGACTGCACATGGCCACATACCGTAGCCAGGACAGAGGGTAAGGAAGAGAGGCGGGATGAAGGGGAAAAATGGACACACCTTGTCCATTCTAGCCCTGCCTAAGGGTTGGTGCTAGTACTCTATGATACTACAGTATTTCCACTATTGTCAACGGTGAAGACCAAAACCCTGCCAGTGGAAAAACATATACAGGATGACTAGGGTCCGCTCTACGGGAAGTTTTTTCCTTCTTTCCTTCATCAAACAGTTCGCCCTGGTGCTCAAAATTGAACAATGATTCGACCCCCACTTACCCCCACATGCTACTTCGAACTTGAACATACTGAAGTGACTTGGTGGCCTCTTGGAGAATGGGGGAGCGTTCCATCCAATGTATCGCAGTCCTCTGCCTGACACTTCAACTCCCAGCAGTTGCCTCGCACACGCATGTCGCCCTCCTCTCTGCCACAGCATGTGTGCGATATATGCCGGGAATTCTCGATTCCCATCTAATCGAATCCCTGGTACTCTATCCCATACTAGCAGCCGTAGTTACAGTACCTGGCAAGCTAGTTGGAATAGCTATAAAACGGTTCGGTATATCACCGTGCTTCAGTAGCCTACCCGAACGGACCGTTGCTCCTCCAGGCATCGCCAAGTGTCATACAATGGGCTAGCTGCCGTTGAGAAGCATGGAACGGACTAAAGGCCGAAAGGAATGAAAGAGCCACCATGCCAATAGGAAATACCGAGCCAAACGTTGGAGCGTTCGGATGAGCATAATATTAGATAACGTCAGAAGCCAAAAAAAAATAGGAGAAAATATGGGAGCGAAAACCTCTCATCCCGTATATGCCTTTTCTTTTCTTTTTCTCCCTTTTCTTTCAATGAATCATGACATTGAAACCCTCCCTTCCTTCCTCCCAGAGCGTACCTATGCGGTGCGGTCTGAGCTGTTTCTGTACTGCATCACCTAGACTTACTGCTTGTCTACGTTGCCTGTGATACTATATCGCACGCTACGTCAATCAGGCATTGAGCACCAATCGACAAATCTACTTATCGCTCAACTCCCGTGCTTCAGAGTCCTTTTCGCCTCTGACCATGCGGCCTTTCGGTTACCACGTTAAAGCAGCTTCGAGCACTGCCGGATTGGAAAAGAAATGATTTTTTGGGCCGTTTCCCTTGCTTGCTTGCTCGCCCCCTCGTTATTGGTTACCCAATCGCCAATCGATGGCCCTGCATCAAGCAAGTAGTAGCTGGTTGATTGCCCGACGTGTTGTTGCTGCGGTAGGTTTTTTTTACCCACTCAATTAGTATGCTATAGTCTTGTACTTATGGCTGTAATCCTTGGGTTTTCGTTTTCGTCTTTAGCATTTACTCATTTTTCCTGCTGCTAGCTAGCATTAGAAGCGAAAACAGCAAAATATCACGCGCCCCGACGGCGGCCAAGGATATCTGCCAGGCTCTAATTGACCTTGGTTTACTCACTTGTCATTGAGTGGGTTTCGCCCCCCCCCTTTTTCCTTCTTCCCGCCTTCCTACTTACCGTGGCGGCGACGTAAGTATTGCTGTCGTTGACCGCACGTTTCGGTTCACCTCGGTGAGCTGTTTTTTTTTTGGGGGGGAGGCCCTTTCGGTTCCCTCCTATTCTACTGAGTTTAGAGTTGCACTCAGATTTACCGCCATGTGTATCATCGGCCCCGCGATGATATAGACCCTACGGGTTGGGTACTTATCATTTTTCCCTTTTTTTTCACCCGCAAAGTGCAAGGCATTTGCAGAATATAACTCGGATTATGACTCGCAGGAGGAAAAAATACTGAGGGCAAAACAAAAAGAATATGATGGAGATGAAGGAGAAGAATAAGAAGTGGCAGCCCTGCAGCCCTTCTCACCCACTCACCCACTGCGTTGCATTGCACTGCAGTAACTTCCCACACCGCTTTTATCAAATTGTCACCCAATCTCTTGTCGATTGATCGCCAATCTACGGAGCGAATTCGCGAAGCGAGGTACTGAATTTCAGCCAGGCCAGATATCATCTCGACCAGCCAGACTTCTCCACAGCATAGTCTCCTTTACATAGGCTCGGTACTGCACGATACTGTACGGTACAGTAAATCGCACATTCATCACATGTAAGGAATTTATATCGGTCTATCATCATATAGTACGAGTTAGGTAAAAGCTGCTAAGGCTCTATCTGTCTCCCTCCTTGTCCTTCCGCCCTTCTACTTCATCTTGCGAAATTACGCCTCTTTTTTATTTCCATTCCTTTTACTCCCTCGTCAGCTTTCCGGATCGGAGGATCTCTCGCTTAATCCTCAACCACGGAGCATTAACCGTAAGCTACGCCCACCACCAAGGCTCGATGGCTGAGCAATAAGCTGCCTGACTTCCTGCCTCTCTAGTGCCAGTAAGGCTACTCCCGCCCTATGGTATGACTTACCAGCATAATTACCATGAACACAATACTGGTAAGCAGAGAATAGTGTAGGGTACAAGGAAGTCGAAAGAGAAATGAATTAAAATAAAAATTAATCATAAGAATCTTAAGGGTGTAAAAGAGGGGAGGAGTAACGTGACATAGATCTGATGGCCGGGAGGCGCCAGGCTGCAGGTTGCGTCGGGCACCGTATGGTGAGACGGTAGGGATAGATTGGTAGATGGGGGCTTGAACAGGGTCACAGGATCTTACAGTACTAGTACCGGGACCATAGCTAGTGCGGAAGGTTCCGTAGATTAGGGTTGGTGCGTTTCAAAGTGTGTTCGATGCGATGTCCGGAATACTTTAGTACTAGTAGTTGTCTTCATAATACTCTCCACTGCACTGTAGTGTGATGAGGCGTGATACCCCCCCCCCCCGCGCGCCTCTTGTGTGGGGAGAGTGTTGGGTCTGTCTTAAGATGTGTTCTAGAGACGGCGAGACGCGAATGGGTTACCATTAGTTGATGGAGACCAATGTGATATAGTGAAATTGTATTATTAGGGGGCTGCGGAAGAGAAGATGTTGGGGGGAGATGCAGTTTTCGACGTCATATTAGTAGATGCCACGAGCAGCACAGTACAGTAATGGTTATAATTTATAACCATCTCGCTCGTTCTTCGCCCTTGACATACATATGTTACAATGCCTAGCTGTAAACATTACTGTTACGACACATAGCAAAAGATTAGTATTATTGGGCGCTTGTGTACCGTACTTATTATCACTCTCCAAGGACGTTCTTTCTAGACATTACCACTTCGATTAGTTCCTAATTCTCATCCTTATCGATCGATACCGAATTAACGGGGAACTCCAAGGTAAAAGGAAAGGGACCATAAAAAAAAGGAAAAACGAAAGGAAAAAAAAGAAACCCTCCCATGATAGGTACCGGTAGGCCATCGGTACCATACTTTTGCATCGTTCCACGACGGCGTGGTGACTTTTTGTGAAATGACATAAATACCGGAGTAAACCGGGGGTTCCGGACATTTTTGCGCAATTGGACTTCATTTCGGCTTTGTTTTTCCTCGCTACTTTTTACTTTGTTTCTGTTTCTCGCTCCTCTCGTATTGTGGGCATTTTTTTTCTTCTTCCCCTTTACTTTCCTTCCTTTCCCTTCCCTTCCCTTTTCCCTCTATGCTCAGGGCGATGGGCTATGTTGCCACCTGTGCACCCCTCCGGCACGAACCCCACCAAGAACACCATATAACGCACCGGGTAAAATACAGTCTGCAATGGGGGGGAGTGAACGAAACTGACCCCCCGCCCCCACCCCGCCCCCTCCGTGACTCCGACCTGGAGGGTTCTCCTTGGGCACAAGTAGTTGTACGTAATTTACTTATCGGACATGGTGAAACACACGGTAAGTCCTTCTGCGATTGATTGATAACGATTTTCATTAATGTTTTCTCTCTTTCTTTCTTTTTTTCCTCCTTTTACTCTTCCTCCCATGATTTACTATATTATAACTGAAAAAAAAGTGGGAGGAGATCCGTCTATAACCTCTATATTCCATATTTCTTCTTTACCGCGCTATATGGGAGAAAAAAGGACCGAATTACGGCCACTTGGCAGGTGCCGGAAGGGTAACAGAGAATCAGGGAAGGAAAGGGGGGCTAGTTGAGAAACACAGTGAAAATATCTACAGTTAGTCACGGCCGCAATGAACCTTTGAGCCATGGTAGCAGGCAGGGGAGGAGGGGAAAAAAAAGGGAAACCCATGCCGCGTAAACTGACGGGGTAGAAAAGTAATATGTTTTGCTCGGCGATAAAATTGGCGATTATGAGGCGCAAAATGAGATGAGAGTTCCTGTGTTCCCCCTACTTTGATCCTATTGCAGTACCACTGTTAGCATTACTTCCACTACATTAGCGACTTTCTGTCCCTCTGGTGGACTGTTTAGGGTAATAGTAGCCAGGTTATCGTTTATGGCTTTGGGCGTTCGGTTTTAGTTTGGCGCCCCTCACTTTTGGCGCTAGCAGTAGTATTAATGTTTCGCGAAAAAGGAATAAGAAAAGACGCCTCCAGAAGCGCATGGGGTAGTTTCCTCAACCGCTGCCGTGCTGTACTAGTACCGCAGTACTGTACTAGTACTGTGCTCGTATGGTATACCGGTAATAGTATGGCACAGTGCTCGTATGATGGAGTGAACCCTACCCGCTGTGGCTTGAGTTGATCATTTCCTCGTGTTCTTGGTTGAACTTTTGTCGACAGCGGCTAGGTCACTGCATCAGAACTAGATTCAGGACCAGGATCCAAAACAGAATCAGAGATCAGATGTTTCTCGATTCCTCTCGAGTGTTCCACCTCAAGTGGGGGTATCATGATCCTCTACTGGTTATGTCAACATTGTCAAGTGTTGATGTCTTGAGATGTATAGAAGCGGGATTCTTCTCCTCTTCATTGCGCCGTCAACAAAATCTTTATAACGCGGGTTTTCATTTCACGTTCAGGTCATCTTTCCGGAGACCGAACGACAAGGAAAGGGGAAAAAAAGCTAAGAAAAAAAAAAAAAATACACACTAATATACTAGGAAAAACCCTCACTCGCTGTGCACAGCGGTGTTCAGCTAGAAACATAATTTAACAGGGTCTGTTTGATAGATGGACGGATGGTCGGATGGGTGGTGAAATAACGAAAGACATTTGTAGCCTTTCACCTGTACTCCCGTATAGGGGAACCCTATGCCTGTTGCTTGATCATAAGCTCGTATAGAACTTTGGGTTTTTACAAGGAACCGGCTACGGAATCGTGAAGGTCCGGGGCTGATGTAGGTTTTTCCCCACATAATTCTTCCATATGACGTAGTAATATTTCTATGACCCCCTTACCCCCCCGTTCCATCTTCACCTCACCACCTCACATTCACCCTTTGCCGGAGGCATACCGGTCGATAAGACAATGGCTGCTCGTAGGTAACACCGATGCCGAACGAACAGACCTCTCTGTGACACCAATACCAGGGATTTCTCGCCAAAAACCCCGGTTGGGGCACCTCACTTCGTCACTAGTTTCTCACGAGAGAAACCTTGGAAATTCCATTCACGACAAGGATGTGTGCTTGAATATTTGATACTCGAGTGCCATCCCATGCCTGCACGATCGTACCATAGAAACTTGGGCCTCGCCCACACCAAAACTCAATCATTCCTGGAAACACGTTTTTCTTCTCAACACTCTTCAAACAGTTACAGAGCTGTGAGAAAGAAAAAGAAAACTTCTAAAGATCCTTCTTGAGCAACGTGTATTTTTTTTATTTTACTTTTTCTTCGATATTTGAAATCATCACTTTTCAGTGGCCTTTGCTTGCCAAGAGCAGGACTATGAGACATGTATACTACTTAGTACTATCTTAGTACACTTTTTTTGCCTGACCCGATGTGCGTATGCTGAGGGTGGCAAAAACTTGCGGGCCACAGTAAGACATGGTCCACCGTACCGTACTCGTGCTGTATTCCTAATCGGGCACTATATCAAAAATATTTAAACTCCGATACTGGCTACACCCGCCTCAATTAATTGAGCTGAAAACTCGGAAAAAGGGTTCCGGAAACATTAAAAACTCCCAAAATTATTGGCTTTCCCCCCCCTGTTTTCTACGAAGTACAGCATCATTCACTTGTTCCAATGCCGTCAAGTTAATGTCTTGGCATGTTTGAAGTCCGAGTTTGGATCGATGATATATGACCGTATATTAAACATACCCTGTCATCGATGGTATTTTGGGTGTCTTCTCATCCTCGTAGGTTCGCTCCCGTCTGCCGTGGGGGAGGCACGGTACTCAGGTACCGTATAGTGTGGTAAGGAGTTGTCGCCTTATTTTAACTTTTGATATCTGAGCGCTCGTGTTTTGTCGGTGGTGGCGGAGAAACATGGCAAAATATTGTTCTAGAATGAATGGCAGTGACGGGAGTTGGTATCAAGGTTGAGTGCATGCGCTTCGACACCGGTATGTACTATATTAGCCATGCCAACCAAACCCTAGAGCCAGTCTAACGTAGTCCCATCTGGGAATCCGCTTCTACAATACCATTTTCTGAATGGCCCTGTTGCGAGGACACTACTCGGATGCTATTTCTAGAGTCTTTCTGCTGCCACATCCTTACCTGCCATACCACACAGAATCAATGTTGCTGCGCCCTTCGGTAGGGAAGCAATGGCGAGAAAAAAAGTTGTACAAGTACTTTGCGGTTCATTGTGTGCCGTGCTCTGCTTCCTAAATGCCTGTTCCATGTCAGCTTCGCCGAGGAGTGCACAGACTGGGAATTCCGCAATTGATTATAACGGTCCGGCATTGGCATTTGGGGAAGGGGGAAGTGGTCGGGATCACCACTCTTACAGTACGGGTACGGCAATTCCGAGGGAAGGTGTGTTTCTCCTTCCAAGGAACTCATTCTTCCCTCTCGAAACCAGGGATCAGGCAGATTGCGAAAAAAGTTTTCCCGGGAACCAGGAATTCTCGGCAATTTGCTTTTTTCTTTCTCTCTCTCTCTCTTTTCGGTTTTCTCATTTATTTATTTCTCCGTTTAGCTCTTCCTTGCAATTTGTTTTTTTATAAATTTTCCCCCAGTGTGTGGATGGTGGGAAGTTTTGTTGGTGTGTTTTTTTCTCTCCAGTTCATTCACTAGGATGGGAAAATTCCGGGAAAAGTGCTTCCTTCATCCTGTTTCTCTTAATTCGTTTGTATCTGGAGTAAGCTGCTTGCCTTGCATATTCGTGCCCTGGACTGCTCAAGCGTCGGGTCCATTTGCGTACTAGGGGTAGGGGGGAAGTATTGGGACAAGCAGGGGTAGCAAAGGCCTGTGCATATACCTTAATAAGAGTGTGAAAGAATCAAAAGAGTAGGATAACTACTGATTCGAGTAACTCTACTACCCCCCTGCATGTCCCAATATTTTCCCCCTCACCCGAGTAGATTGTGAGATGGACTTCGTAGATTGGAGCTGCAAGGTGCGGCTCCTGTGGCCTGTGGGAAGAAAGAGAGGTTGAGACCCCCGTCATAGGAAATCACTTATACCACTGGAATGAAATTGAGCGGGAATCATGGGTGGAATGTTCTAGTGAGGGTTTTGTGCAGGGTCCCGGGGAAGGGATGCAAGTACCGTTGCCTTAATGCACGGCTAGCAGTATGGTGCTTGTAAGAGCTGAATTGATTTTATTTCTCAGTGCTTATACGGATGCGGGAAAGCGTATCTATCTAGCGGAGCACAGGAAGCCTAGAAGCGGATGTTTTAACTACCGTAGCTAGCTGTCATCCACCGTTGATTTCCACTGATCCCGGCTAAGGCTGGGCCAGTGTTGTACCCTATATACGAGTGAGGTGCCGGGGCTTGAATAGACCCTCACCACAACCAAATCAGACAACTGACATGCTCTAACAACAAGAAGGTTTTTGGAGAAAATCTCTGTATAGAGCTGCTTGAAATTGGCTCCTCATTAATTCTACTTTTTTGGTACGATGAATATTGATGAGAACGGTAAGAGGGGCACTACTTTCTTTGTATGTATTACTAAATGAACGGAAGGGACACTTTTGTCCCTGGACTGTTGAGAGGATGGAAAATCTTGTGCAGTCCCTGTCAATGTCTAAGACAGAGATGACTAAGTGACTGGCTCAGCTGATATTAGCCATGGTCTGAAGTTTGCACATCTACGAATTTATAGTCATTAACAAGAGTTACTTATGGGCCTACTGTATTAACTCGTATAAGAGAGCGGTGTGCTAGGACGTCTGAGTTGCCTCTCCTAGTTAGGTCGGGGGTGTTTTTCTTTTTTATTTGTCTTGGAAGGAAGGTTTTTTGGTGTGTTTTTCGCCCCCTTTTCCAGAGGAGGAAATTTTGGACTCCATAGCACACCGCTCTCTTATGCGAGTTAATACGGTATATCTCAGACGCGGACAGACACAGACAGGGGCAACACAAGTTTTCCGCTGTCTCAGCTATCCAGGAGATTCCTGATTCTTGTCCTTATTGAACCTTAACGTCAAAAAAAACTGCGGGTCTTGAAATGGTTTGGCCCGGTAGGCACAGCAGTCGCACAAGTAGGGGGTTTGGTTGCTCGGCAGGGGGATCACCAAAAAATTTTGAACCGGTTTTCTGAAACGTAATACAGAGGTAAATCAAACATCTTGCTGTACGACTCGAGCTGCAATTTTTTTTCCCCAGCTACTCGAGTAAGTACTGATCCACACACCGGTACTGTACTCGTACATAGCGAGCAATCCCTCACAGTACCTGCCCAAGTAAGACGTTCTGGCAGTGGCACGATGGACACTGGAGGAAGATGAATGGTGTACTGGTATGTCGCCGACTTCGATCAAAATTCACATTACGCGGGGGTGCAGCTGAATCAGAACAGAATATTTGAACCTCTGCCAGGGATGAGAGGTAAAGCTCTGTGCGTGAGCAAATTCCTACAAAAGATGTTTGATTGAGACGGCTCAGGGTAGCCTTATCATATCTAATGCAGAGCATATTAAAGCCACATAGCCCGCCCTCCCTCCCTACTTGATGCGATCCATGACAGAGTAAGCTTCGAAGATCTACCCATGGCTGCGCTGTGTAGTCCCCGCAGCATACATACATACCTCTTTTGGTGGGGGAATGGGCCCTTTGAAGGCTTCATCAAGGGAGAACTTGTTTTTAGTCTGCTTTCCCATAGTTCTGGCTTTTGGAAGGCTGGCTAGTTTTTGTATCAATATAAACCGATCCTTGTCTATTGAAAGCTCAAATAGCCTACTGCAATTGGGGAGCACGATACAAGTGCAGTACTATACGAGTACATATTCTTGCATAGGGAGGCGGGCCATCAACTTGCATTGCCCAGACAAGAAGCCTCCTGTATGTGATGTATCAGGAGTAAAATGTACCTACTAATTCACAGTATGTTCTCATTTCAGTTGTTTTACTTTTCTTAGGGTTTTTCTTTTTCGGTTGTCTGCGTTGGTTCAACAAGGGCTGAGCTCGAGGCAATCACCTTTTTTTGTCTTTAATCTGAGGTTATGGTTACTTGAGAGGATTTGTAGTCTGGTATTCAATCGGGCGATGTGGGGGACGGTAGGTCCGTATTAGGTTCGTAAGGGATGCATAGCATAATATTCAAGTATATTGCGGTATGTCCTTCTCAGTAGTTACTACCTGGGGCTAATAGGTGACTTTTTTCAGCCGTGATTGATTACTCAAGCGTCGGTCAGCTTTCTCGAGAGGAGGATCTTGACATCTCCTCGCTTGTATTCTATATTAACCGTCATCAAACGTCTCGGTAATTGTTGGACCCTATGTAGGACGGGAACCCCATGCGTTTCCATGGTTTTTGCGTAATATATTTGCTTGCCTTCTATTTGTGAAGTGTTTGGGAGTGCACGTGTAGTCCTGAGAAGTTCAATTTTTGGAGGCCGGGATCCTAGAGGAGATGGGGATTTTCCGGGTTGGCATGTGGTGGGATGATGCACCTTCGGGTAACAAGCATTGTCCAAACAAGTGGCAAACTGGGAAGAGAGTTGCACCTTTTTTTTTTTGACAGATGCTAATTTCTTGTCGAGTCGCACGACCGCATCTTCAATGCTTGTGTGCCCCCCCAAAACCTGCGGATCGACAGTATGTGCTTATGTTTGCAACCAAGAACCACGTAGGGAAAATCAACCGGGTCCCACGGCACAATGTTTAGAAATACTGACATAGGGGGAATAATGGATAGAGGGGGGGCAGTAAACAGCCCTACCAAATTTGACTTTTGCTACTGGATGTTTTGCTCTATTGTTCGCATTCTCTGCTCGCTGTCCACTCCCCAGTTAGATGCTAGCTTTCGCGTGTCTCCTGGTTACTTTCGCTTACCTGCATCCACACGGCGCACAACACGTGATATGTTGCTCTACGAGTACTTGGTGGGGGATCTTGGGTGGGGTGGAGGAAAAAATGTGAGGATGATCGTTTATCGGCTACCCGTTTGCCCGCGTTGCGGGATTATATGCCGCTTTTCTCTGGCGCATGTACTCGAGTATGTAGGTGCCTGAATTTGGCGGGGGGGCTTTTTCACCCCACTGGCATACCGCGGGAGGATGAAAAGGAAAGCCCAGTCAAACAAAGTTGCGCCCACCGCTCTTGGCCCCAGCCCTCGAGTCAAGGAACGAGGAAACAACTAGGCAGCGTGTGGCTGTCTAATTGGGGAGCCAGTTGGGGTCCTTAGTCCACATTCTGGTGTATGTAGGGTGTAGGCCATGCATACGAGTAGTACTCGAGTACCGCCACGGAGCGGTCACTAAATGTTATAATTTAGACCCAAGAAACATTTCGGTTACACATCTTGAAGGGCTGGCAGGGATTTATAGTCAACCAACTCATGGCGCACTTGTGCCTCGCATTAAACCTTCCGTTTGTCCCACTGTAATGCAATTTTTTCGCGGGGGAACTTTATAGTAGTCTTGTTGGGTCTACAAATATAGCATGAGGTGTAAATAGCTCGAATGAGTTTTCCTTGCATGTTTCGAAGTCTTTGGGGTCAAGGTGGGGGACCCTATTCGGTTCTCAGTTGGTCTCTTTTCTCTTTTTTTTCTCTTTTGCTTTTACGCCCACAGATATTTCAGATAGAGCTTGCACGTGCAGTCGTAACCTTTTCCAACTTGACCATAGCCGTGTAATGGTTAAGTTACATTGAACCCTCGATTTCCTGCACTGACCAACATCCGGAGGCTTAGCCTATCATACGGAATCTTACGAAGATAATCAATTGCGAAATGAGATGGATTTTGCATGGGCCAAGCTGGCTCATTGGAATTAATGAACGTTATTGGGCCGCAGTATGTGCAGACCGATACTCACTCGGTATCGGTTTGGTTGGGGGGAAGATCACCCCCGACGGTGCGCCGTAGGGCGTTCCTTCCCACTTTTCCTCCCAACTTGACTGGATCTCACATCATGGCATCAAGGGCTAGATTAGTTCGGTTTGGTGCGCGCGCGCTGCCATGCACGCTTTGTTGGTTGTTGGGTTTCCAAGATATTGAATTGCAATTTATTGGGATTCGAAGTGCTATGGATGGACTACCTAAATTAACAATAAGATTAGATTTACCCAGCAACATGAAAGCGAGGGGGTTACCGGGGTTAGGGCTAGCTAAATCGCAAGTAGTGTATCATTTATATATATGAGCCCGGCGATTAAACAGATGGAGCAGGCATCGTTCTTCATATTCAATTTTCCCAAAACAGCCAATACATACCCTGCATCAAGGACTCTAGACATGCATCTCGAGTTCCCCACACACCTGAGCATCGCTTAACCCGGAGCCCGGATCGACCCATTGATACACAAGGGCATGCCCAACTCTAGAATGTCTTTCGATCTGTGGGAACTCGGGATAGAGGTACTGGAGGTTGAGACAGCCACATATCCGGATGAATCCGAACTTCCGAGCTTTTCGAGGAACTTGCAGCATGGCCAGAGGAAACCGCCGAACGGGTCCTAGATGCGGGGTGCTAACATCTTTTTCTTCTACCCAGAACATGACTCCTGGTCATACTATATTTTCTAACATAATTTTTTATTTTTTAGGGGGTTCTATGCTAAATATTTGGTCAGTGCGCTCCTCTCGAGACGGCAATTGCTGCAATTAGTTGGATTAGACGAAAACCCCCTCGCTTATGGGGTTGTGGTCATATGCGGTAGGGTACTTTGTCTCAAGTCACACATAATCACTCGAGGTACATGTCGCCTTGTGAAGTTGCTATCGCTGTTGCCATCCCTCGAAGCGGGGTGTCTGAATTAAGGACTCCCGGTGGAGAACGCGTTCATAGTTATTAATTGTTAGTAGCGAGGACATAGAGCTTCTAATGATGGAGTTCACATCCCGTAGTCTGGTGGTTATCGTATTACATCTCCAGCTAAGCCGATAGTGAACAAATCACCGTAGCGGCGAGGGATAAGAAGGGGTGGGGTAGGATAGTGGCTGGGGCTTGCTACCGGGAAAAGGTTTGTGCAACGGGAAACAATAGTAAGTGTGTTGCAAATTGAACCTCGTCGGGCTATATTGCGTCGCCGCTAAGTCGAACATATCACGAGCGAGCTGTGCCCGAGGAAACAAGCGCATCCTAATCTACCCTACCACCCCTTGTATAGGGCGAGCTGGAGTACTTGCAGACGTGGCTCTCGCTAAGCTGTATAGATAGTGCGTCAGCATGCTCTCTCACCCACCGGCCTTTCGGCAAGTGGAAGGGCTATCGATCCAGGGGTGCAGATTATGTGTGTTGCTTCGGAGTGAAGCATTTCTTAGTATTACGCGGCCGCTGAATCTAGCCACCGGGAAGGTTCCTCTGATGTCTTATGTCTGGAACACTCCTGTGGTCATTGACCCTATGCTAAGATCGCATGTAAGGGCATACAAACACCTTTGCTCGTCCATTCCCATTCACATAGCTACCCACATTCCTACTCACTCACTGTCTTGCTATGCGCCTCACCCCCATACTCTAAGCCCTCTGAAAAAGAAAAAAAAAAGGATTATGTGTCCTCGCTAGAGCGCATGATACAGGTTGTTAATGTGCCCTAATAAGTCGCATCTATAAAAACCCTCCGATGTGAATCCTGATTTGGCTAATGATGGTGAGCAACAGCCTAGTGAGGGGCCTTGCACCTCTCGACGCATTACGTTGTGCAGCCTGGTGGGGTTGCAACACTGTCAAGGGCGTCTCGTGAGTTTACTTGTGCGCCATGGCATAGGGCGCGGCCTCATATTAGTAGTACTTCCTTGCAAAACTCCGCTAGCCCAGTAGTTTCCATCTGCTTCGGATTCTGTTCCGTGTTCATAATAGATACCAAATCGCTCTCCTTCTCCGTCAAGCTCTGCGTTGACATGATGCGGCATGAGATATGTGTGGGAGGCAAAGTGGTTGTGATTGTAATTGATTTGGTAAGGAAGAGAGCTTGCAAGGTCTAGCACGTTGTAGTTGATATTAGTATTTAAAATGAATTTCTTTGGGTTTGCAAGGCCATAATGAGTCCCGGTAAGCGGCGCTTGCGGCAGGTTGTTGGGGCCTTGGGGGTTGGGTGCTCCCTGCGGCTAGCACAGCGAAGTATGGGGATCCATTTGAATCTGGGCTTCTCTGTTGGCTTTTGACTCCGACTGGATGCAGGAGTTTGACAGAGCAGCTTCGGATTCGCCATTCTAAGATATATTCCATTGGGAAATCCTAGGCATAAGTTGCGCGTATAGCGAGTGCTTTTAAGTCCGGTAGAAGGATAAGGGTTTTATTTAGTGAATTCCGTTAGTAGCGATAGAGAGGCCGAGTGAGCTTTCGTGACCTATTTATACTTTTGGGGTCTTATTTTTTTTTTTAAAGTGGTTGGGGCTATGGATGAGTTTGCAGTTTTAGTTGGCGGTTGTCTTTGCAGGGTGGGTGTTTTTGGCCCTTGGCTATAGCGCCGCCTATGGCATTGTTAGTCACTTGAAGTTATTAGTCTGATCCTGCTAGCAGCTAGCTATTAGAAGAAAGGTCCGGATTGGCAGCGCAACTCTGAGGAGGGCTACGACTACAAGATGCCGGCATGAAAGGCCAGAACATGCAAGTCAGAATTTAGTGTGGGCGCTCAGAGGCGCACAGGTAATTTGCCATACAAACTTTTGATCCCTGTGTTCAGGTTCTTCGTGCGAGTGTCTTGTAGGCTAATCACACCTGTGGAAGCTATCGCTAGACAACTTCTAGATGGTAGGAACATATCGAAATCTGAGCTTTTATTGCTTGTAATCTGAGGGTTTTCCTGCCATGGGTTGCCGCGAGATATAGAATCTAGAATCTGACTTAGCAGTTGGTTGGTTATGGGCAGGGGTGGGGGGTTGTGATACGCCGTATGGAAGAGCGGCCATGTCCTGCGAAGCAGCCTCGAAAAAAATATAGATGCAATTCGAAAGGGATTGGTATGGGCCCGGTTGCGACAAACCTGTATGAGCACCGTACATGCGGCCATTGTTCAACTTGGTTGTGACAAAATTGCATAGCCAAATAATTAGGACTACCGTAGTGGGATGTCTCACCCGTGAAGATATATGCGTTGGCCTATTTTTGCTTACGTTTTTTGCATGCGGCCATTAAGGCCAGGGGCTCCCGTGCAGAATGCCCCCATCTTCAGACCCAAAGATTGTTGTCTTCCTGTTCATATTTCTAGAAGTTAAATCATAGATTGATGCAGCAGGCTACGTTTCCATGAGCTTAAAAACAAAGGCGAAAAGAGGAGCTTTCTTGTTGGCAGTGGTCATTCAACTTGGAACTAGGCGATTATTTTTCCAACCATTCGCAGGTTTATTAGAACTAGAACTATCATATGGGTATCCCACCGCTCCTATATTTCGGGGAGAGAGTACTGTACCGTACCGGCAGCGGGATTGTGCCCTCACGAGAATATTTTTGGCCTGTCTTTCAAGGTAATTAGCGGTTATTGGTGGGGAGTCTTGCGGGAGACACGCCTCGCGGGTAGTACTGCTCCGTTGTTCTTTATAGTTTAACTTACATCGTGCGCGTTGAGATGACTTCCTCCGGGGGTAGTCTACCGTAGTGGTGGCATCATTTGGGACGATCGTTGTCAGCCTAGTGCGTCCCGTCCCACCAAAGCAGCTTTTCGCCAGCGTCAGCGGGGTAGTGTTTCCTAAGTTCTAAACCTGTCAGCTTTTTACAGCTGTCATTTTTGGTATCGCATTTTTTTGCTACTTAGGGCAGGGCAACGTTTGCTACTACTAAAATCTACCAATAAATTCACAAAAAAACGGGGGGAACTTTTTTTCTCTAATACATCCTGTCCAGCAAGCTCTCTGTCAGCATGCGGTGCCCCAACCCATAATACCTATTTTTTGGCATCAGCAATTCGGAGGTCCTATCGTAAGTGATGCAACCACCACCGGTACAGTACCGGAAAGTATCTCGGGTGCAAGTACAGAGTAGCCTAGTTAGTGTCGTTTAGCCAATCGGCTGAGATTAAGATATGATACGAGCTTGGCATAATCCGGAGGGCTCCCCCATCTAGCATGGGATTTCTGGAATAATCACATTACTTAAACTGCGGAGTTGGCCTGGTTATGAAAACAGAGTACCTCTTGGGACAGCACAGTGCCATCAGCGCATCGGTTTGGAATAATTATGACAAGAGCCGTGATCGTGGGTAGGATGACCTTTGTGGGTATCGCGGCGAAGTTAATTTAGGAAATATTCTGACGCTTGATTAGGTGCTGGTATTGCCGGCTCAACACTGGCCCTGCTGCTCAAAAGATTTACGAATATCAACCCCCTGCTGTATGAAAGAGCGCCCTCATTCAAACATATCGGTGCGGGATTAACACTGGCTCCAAATGGGCTTGCGCCACTTGATCAGTATGTAATGCGTGATCTTAAACAAAACAATCCTTTGCCCGATCTCACGCAGAACCAACAGATTAGGGCTCCTCCCTAAACTCAAAGGAATAAGCCAGCCTGTTAATGGTGTAAACATATACTCCGGCCCTAACCGAAGGCTCGTGACCCACCAGTCGAACAATTGGTATCAGGATCTCTACGGATACCCCATTCTTTCCTTTGAACGAGCGAATCTTCAGGATCTCCTTGTTTCCGAACTCCATCGCAATGGCGTGGAGGTTAACTTCGGCCATAGATGCGTTGGCGTTATCGATCGTCACGACAATGAGCCAGCGGTGGTACAGTTTGAAGGTGGACTTGAGGTTGAAGGGGATGTCGTGATTGGAGCTGATGGGGGCGGTTCGCTACTTCGTTCCCTTACGATACCTAAGAGTAGTGGAGAAGGTGTTGGAGTCGAGTACACGGGTTGGACAACCGTGTATGGTATCACAAAACCGTTGGATCAGGCGCCTACCATGGATCAAACAAGGATCGTTGGTGGAATCGGCAGAATCTATGGGGCGTGGCCACTCCTAGAGAAACGGCAGTTTTGGTTCATATCTCTCAAGGAGCCATTTCCAGGAAAGTGGCCTAGCGAAGCAAGTCTTCAGGAGTCATTGGATAAGGAGTGTCAAGGATTGTGGTTTCCTGAACACTACGGAGACACCGATACGTTTATGGGCGATATCATCGAGAAAAGCGTTCGAACAGTTAAAGTCCCATTGATGAGCGGATATTGGGATGCAACTAACTACGGAAGGGTTGTATTGATTGGAGATGGTAAGAGGATCCATATATTTTCTACAAGCAGGTTGGCTGATCAGAGTCTCGGTCGCGAAGCCGCTCATTCAATAGTACCCTTTCTAGGACAAGGTGCTTGCCAAGCGATAGAAGATGCAGTATCGTTAACGAATGTTTTGCACCCCCTCTCTTCACCATTCAGAGTGGGAGGATTGCTATCTGCTTTGGGTCACCACAGCGCCACGCGGCGACCCCGAGTGGAGAGAGTTATCAGGGATTCTAGATTTGCAGGGAAGATCAACGTAGACTTCTCGAAGAATGTTATAGTGAGGAAACTCCTTGCTCTTGCCATGAGCCGTATTAGTGGCGAGAGGATGGGTAAAAGGATGGAGTGGCTTCATGCACCGCAGAACCTACAACTCATTAAAGAGATGTAGGAGCATTTATTTTCTTTGTTATAGGCTTGCACATATCGCAAGGCTAGGGGATCTATGAAATAGATTTGAAACCGCCGGTCTGCGGTGGGAAACTGTCTCATCCTTACTATTAGGCTATCTCCGGAATCTAAACGTACCGCATACTTCAAAGCCAGTTTCTATGGCGTGGATTTTGGTTTCTCTGGTGCCGCTGAGACGCCGACACAACCAATAACTCGCGGGGGTTCGTGTAGTGCTATCCAGAGCTGAAGGCTCTCTTAGCAACATTCAACAAACTGCCATGGTGCCTGCGGCGTTGAGGGCTTTTTTTATGTATCAGATTCGGATTCGCCAAGTCAGGTGTATGCAAGCAGAGTATACAATGTTCTGTGCGCTGATCTCAAAGTCGCTTATGATGCATATATGAGGTATGATACCTCAGGGGTAGAGCACAGATTGAGTTATTGTAGTCGTAGGAATTAGAGCCACATTCACGGTGCTCCTCCGTTGATAAGTAAGCGGAGAATTCCTTGGTATCTGCATTGAGGATGACAAGATGCTTGATCAAACGTACCTGCTCTAACGACGTCTAACCATACGAGTACAAGGTTAGTGCAAGATTTCAGGAACTAATCATGTTCAGATGGCGAGGTAAGAAATTATGATCAACTGCACTGTTTATCTCTATTTAGCTGACACGTAATTTAGAAAAAGCCAACACACGGTAGTTGATCAATGAGAACTAGTGTGTATCACCAGAGTGAAAAATACTTAGGGCTACGGGGCTGAGCTGATATGGGGGGTGGTGCGGGACCTGTCAGATCGTGCCATTCCCGCCCTCGCTCGCTTTAAGCGCGATGATTTAGCTCCGTTCTGAAACTCGGGATCACGGAATAGGTGGGACGGCTGCGGTAAAACTCCCCTTGGAATTTCCATAGCGTAACTGAGTATGTGGTTGTTTTACCATATCATGCACATGTGAGATTGGCCTTATGTCAAATAAGAGCCGAAACTTTCCTAGCACTTGTATCCGTTGGTACAAGTAGTACTGCACGGATGAGGGTTAGCGAGAGCCGAAGAAAAATGGTGCGGGAATAGGGGAAGCGAAGGGGGTGTTGAGCGGGAGTGTTGGGTGGCAAGATATTCACATGACAGGAGATGATTTGCTATTAGTTGAAACTTGCAGTTTCTCCTTAGCTGGGCCCTTGCGGAGAACAAGGAAGTAACTGGAGGCGGCAACCCATGCGTCGAGTGAGCGCCTGTGAGTTTTCCGGAAAAGTATAGTCTGCTTCCTAGAATGGATTACAATGAACAATGGTCGTACCTCCATTGCTGATATATCTAGAGTCTGGCGGCTCGTTCTCAACTAAAGCAAATCCCCGGCTGTAAGCACGAAGATACTTTCCACCTATGCATCCAACTACTCCCGAATTTTTTAGTAATGGATTACAATCTCGAGCAACCACTCGCGATCATGGGCATTTATACTAACATGTTCAATCTTTGGTCGTGTATCATAGCTAGAGAATTCTCCCTTGAGGGAGAGGGAACGTGTGTGTGTGTGTTTTGGGGGGAGGCGGCGTTTACTTGTGTATAGTATTTTAAGAGGTATGTTTTGAATTTGTGCTGTCTTGAGAATAGCACGAGTGACTGAGAGTGAAAGGGCGTAACTTGCGGTACATGAACTGGACTGGACCATTATACGTTACATCTGTCAAACCTGGTAAGGCGTCTGTTACACCAAATGCCGCTGTAAGGGGTGTTCGAGGGCTCCTCCACGCTCCGAGAGAAGCTTGGCTTATCACAGGTGGGTGTTCATTGTAAAAGCATTCTTCAAAGTTAAGCGAATTAGTAAAAGCGGCTTTTGCCCCCGTGGCTGGACTAAATGGGGTCAAGGAGCAGTTTTTGAAGGCGGCTTGTAAGAAGTGAGGAGGGTTTCCTTGCTTAGGAATCTGCACATCCTACCACACGTTAGTAAAATCTGAGCTTCGGTGGAGCTGGTGAGGGATTGGGTTGTATCTGGCTGTAAATGCTTGCCATCTCGAGTGATTTTGATGGATTGGGAGGGTGTCTCCGGTGGGTAGCGTCAATGCAAGCTATGACTCAATTTCAACAACTTAGGTGCATAGTGTAGTGGTCATTTGTATGTTCTAATTCCAAGGCACTGGTGGCGTTAAGATAATTGCTCAGAAGGACCAGAATCAACCGGGTATTTGGTAGCGATGATCAGAGACGGGGTCATCGGAGGTGTACTATTTACTTCCTTTGTGATTGCAAGTGAGACAATTATAATAAAAACTCTAGGGAGTGTCCCCCTGAGAGCACATATTGTAATATGCACTAGTACAGTACACGTTTTTACCGAAATTTAAGAAGCAAAGGACGCGACAAACCTGCTATCTACCGCATGCCGAGATCCGGGAGCTAGACATCGCTGGCCTACGATAGCTGCCTGCGCCACTGGTGCGACTAGTTTTCTGCTGTCAGTCATAGAGCTGTGTCAAGGTATGAGGTGGTACCAAAAAAATGATAGCTCGGAGAAAAGAAGGTCCGAGATAACCCAAGCTCATCTTAACCGGACAATGCGCCCCCCATACCTAACAACTGCGAGTGCCAACATCCTCTTCTTTGGAGCAGCGTGATGAGGAGACCCCTGATCCTCACTCCGCTGCCGGCCCAACTCTTGAGCGCAAATAGTGTTGGGCTTGTAGATTTATTATGATATACTAAAGTATATTATGCTCTATTTTCAGAAAATACCTAGTATTTTTTTACAGTAGCGTGCTGAATAGGCCCTTAGTTTCCCCGGCCAATGAGCAAATTTTCACTTTTCCCTAAACGTGTTTAGGATATATTTCCCAGATTCTCTTAGGTAAATATTCTCCCTCTTCTATTTATTTTGATATCGTCCCAATGCCGGCATCCTTTCTCTTACCTCATCTACCTGAAGGTTTATCAAATACTTCTTCCCCACAGCTCTCAACAATTACCTAAGTTATACTATTGGTATTCTGAGTTGTTGGAAGAGAAGCCCCCAGGGAATCGAAGAAGGGTATTTGTGGTCGAATTCTGGTGGGGGGGATCCGTTTCACTATGCGAAGATAAGCTAGGGACACAAGTATCTCTCATTTGGGGAATTGTCGGTATATAATTGGAATTAGGATGACACTGTTTTTGGCTCTTTGGGCAGGTCTGTTTTTCCCCTCTCTAATACTCCCTCCATATGCTTACCCTTGCTCTATATATGTAACACCTAAGTTAAGCTTCGAGCGTTGGATTATGTTTTTCTTTTCTTATGACTTATCACTCACCAGTTTACCTTGCTTGGTTGTCGGAAGTATTGCTTCAGCGAGGCCGATGTATGTTCAGCTTGGAACATCTAAACTTGTTTCGCTGTATATAGGCGCTTCCTCGGGATGTAGGCAGAGTAGTCTCTGGTGCAAGTGGTGGGGGGAGCTCATGAGGGAATCACACTCTTTATAGCCAATATATACCTTCCTATATCTTCCTATATTTCTCGCTCTTGACTTTCTCTTTGATCTTTCACTTCGCAGGCATGATCTTCAACATTCACGACGGGGTAGCCCAATTGGCAAGTCATCTACTTTGCCACTGGGATAGGTTTGTGTTTACTTCGCCACTAGGATGTCCTAATCAGAAAGCGGCATACATGGTCGAAGGGGCATCCTGTTGGCCAAGCAAGCTACTTGACGACAGGGATTGAACAAATCCTTTATTTTTTCCCAAACATATTAGGCTAAGGAATCCTGATGATTTCCTTAGAGGGTTTTCAGTGCATCTCGGAGGCCTGTCACCCCGTCAGAAGCCGGGACTATTAACCTGGAGTCCTTGCCTTGCGGTGAACGCTAGGAGGGAGCTCTTAGAACTAAATCGTAACTTTCAACTTAGTTCACATTCAAACTGTCATGCTGAAGAGAATAGGGAGAAAATTTCCTGTCACATGATCTTGGGTGAGCACTGAGAAGGAAGGAAAAGGTAGAATGGCGCAAGCTATAGACAGGGGATAGTTAATAGGTTTAGTCCTGAAGAGAAGGATTGGCTAAATGGCCATTTTTTAGCTACATGCAGCTTCCGAATCACAAGCATATTTTTAGGCCCCTAAAAACTCGTCGATAGAACCTCTCTATGCTTCTGTATGGATTTTAATAGCTTTGGCCAAAAATTGGAAAATGCGAGATAACTTATTCTCGATGTTTTAAAATTTCATAAGTTTAATTTTATAATAATAATTATTATATAAAATTGGTTTGGGTCGAGTGCTTTGACAACGGATAGGGGGTGGGTTCTAGGTAGTTTCTGGTGAGAGCTCGAATGAGTAGAAACTAGGAAGGTATGATACTCTGGATTGTGTGCACTATTTAGAGTCCTCAACCCCGAGTTGTTGCGGGCTAGCAAGCCTGGCAAGTTTTGATAGAAAACCGCTGTTTTACCAATGCT
>Ga0307507_10004417_pt1 | contig 25017 bp, 3 predicted proteins | sample 7_EM_MG_FD_207223 | JGI IMG/M metagenome (GOLD analysis project Ga0307507, IMG submission 207223) | Populus trichocarpa ectomycorrhiza microbial communities from riparian zone in the Pacific Northwest, United States - 7_EM | ecosystem: Host-associated > Plants > Roots > Unclassified | place...
AGATACCCCTCTAACCTAAACCTAAATAGGAAGTAGAATAAGGGCTTTTATAACGCCTTACAGTTGCCTATAAAGGATAACTTATAGTTAGGCCCGCCTAGGATACCGGCTTCTTTACCTATATAGGATCTAAACCAACTAAAACAAGGTTAAAGCTTACCTATAAAGAAATACTAGTCTCCGCTATAGCCGTTAATCCCACACTATGCCTTTTTATGCTGTTATACCCAAACCCCTAGCTCCCGGAGGAGGCGGCGGCGGCCCCTTTGGAAGAAGAGACTAAGGAGAAGGAGGTAGTAACTATAAGCCTCTCTAGGACTTACGCCGCTTTAATAAACTATACCTACCAGAGCAGGCCGCTATACAATAGCAAGCATAGGCGTTACTGGGCCTGATTACCTACTAGGAACCCTTTTTAGAGTAGGCCTAGCACTCCTTATCCCTTACTTGGCAAGCCAAGCACTAAACCTCTTCTATAAGCTGCTTACCTAGCTCCGTCTCTATAATCCTCCTAATATAAGAGGTGTTCTTAGCGCCTACTAATACCAGGAGGTCCAACTACCATTTACCCGTAATTGTAGGCATATAGTTAACAGTGGCCTTCCCATAGAGGGCCTAGTTTTATAGGAGCCGCTATTAGTCCGCCTACTAGGCGGCCGCAAAGCCAGCCTAAGCAAGGGGCAGTGGCAGGGCCGCGAACGGCAGTGGTAATAGTAGTGGTGGTAGTGGTGATAATAGTAGAGGAGGAGGTAGTAGTAATAGTAATAGTAATCTATATACCATATTAGCTAACGTTTAAGATATAAGGCATTGCAAAACGTATAGTAGATTAGGCCACTAGCTAACACCGTTATTATTATTGTTATTGTCGTCGCTGCCAAGAGGCAGTATGGGAGAAGGATAGGAGACTAGGACCAGGATAGGAGGAGCGCGAGCGCGGTAAAGGTAAGAAGGGCTATAGAATTAGTTAGTAAACCGCCTCTCTAAGTAGGGAAGTAGTTAAAAGCTTAGGTTAATTTGCTAAAGCTTTAGTTAACTACTTAGTATAGGAAAATACCTATAGAGGATACCGGATGTAACCCAAATATAGGGCTCTAGGATAGAGAGTGGAGGCGGTAGCAAAAATAGCCTCCTTACTAATTGGAAAGTTTACTAGGTGCAAAAGCACCTAGGCTATAGGGGAAGTCATTACAAATAATTTTTAAAAAAAATTGTTAGTATTGGTATTGTAGAGAGAAATAGGGGGTGTAGATAACTATAAGTACTAGCTTATCTACTTTACCTTTATAGATATTCACTATAATCTAATACTTATTTACCTTATATTATTAATTAAGTTACTAGCGCAAAACTTTTAAAAACTCCTATAAACTCTTAGACTAATTAGAAGACTCCTACAAACTCCTAGGCCAATTAGAACATATTATAACATTTTAAGCAGAGGTTATAGGTTAATAGGTTCTACTAACTCCTACTAATTTCTACTAACTTCTACTAACTCCTATTAACTCCTGCCAACTCCTACTAACTCTTGCTAACTCCTAGACTAATTAGAACGCGCTATTATATAAAACCCTAAGCTATCTCTATCTACAATTCTATAAGGAAATTCTCTTTACCCCTTAGTATTGCTTTCCTAACACGCCTAAATCTAGTTTTTAGAGTAAATATAAGTACTATATCTGCATTTATATCCCTCTCCTGTATAACTGTCTAACGTTTAATAGGCGAGTCCCTTTAGTTACTAGCTTGTCTTTTTTAGCTAGGCGTTAAGACCACCTGCAACTAGGATATAGCTAAAATAACAGGCTGAGAATTAAGAATAGCCATAATTTAAAAATTAAGAATAGTAACAACTTAAGAATTAAGACTGGCTATATTCTAAAAGTCGAGAACTATAGCATCCTAAGTATTAGAAGCAGCGATATCCTAAAAGCCTACAGCGGATATACTATACGTTATAGGCGTAGAGATTAGTCTCTAAATATCCTTAAGTACCTATACCGCGCGTTTAATACCCTCTAGTATAGCTAGAAGTGGAGTACTAGGTGGAAAGCTTAGCGTACTAATTCTACTAGTAACCTAACTTCTAAATAGCAAAGCTGGCAAGTCTACTACGCTCTATACTGCCTCCTATATAGTAACCTGGACGGCAAGGCTATTATCCTATTACCAAACATGCGCAGTATACTCTGCTAGTGTAGACGGCTGCTCTAGCAACTTATATACCACTAAGGCCTTACCCTAAGCATCTTTTGCCTATCTCTACGCCAGATTATTCTTGTGGGTACTCCTAACTGCCTTTACTATACTCTTTAGTTGCTTAATTAACTAATTATTATAGGTATTGTGATGTCGCTATAAAATAAATAGAGGAGCCATACTTTCTAGGGAATCTATTATAAGTATCTTCTAAAAGGTATTAGGTGTTTTCCTATTATATAGATACGCAAGCTGCCAGCAATACTTCTCTTCCATAAACACAGACGATGGTATAGGGAAGCGTTAATATTTACTAGCATATATTAACTCTGCCTGCTTAACAGCCTAATTATTAATAAACCCTAATATAACATTAGGCTGAGTGCCAGCCCTTAGCCAACAAAGTAGTGCTAGTGCTTTAGGGGCCGATATAAACTTAGGAAATAGTAAAGGGTTATATTAATTATAGCACTAATTAGCTAGCGCGTAAATAATATAGTCTAAAACTGCTAGTAGTAACCTATCCTCTCCTAGGAAGGTAAGGAAGGCCTTTTAATAATATTTACTGTTTACTATATCCTTCCATTTAGCTAATAGCTTCTTGCGACTAGCTATTTTAGCCCTTATCTAGAACAGAAGGTCACTATTAGCCGCAGGTATAGAATTGTAACTTATAGCAGATTTCTCTAAGGTAATACTCTCTGCATTACTAATATTACTAGGTATAGTACTCTGGATAAGTTTACTCCGTCTATATCTAGTAGGTAAGCTATTACGTCCTCTCTAAGGTACCTAGGTTAGTAGCTCTATATATAGTAGTAGTAGTTTCTATCTTAGCTTATCTACCCCCTCTATATTAAATGCCCAGTACGGTAGGAAGATATAACCTATACTAATATAACCCCCCCCTTATCCGCCTTAACTAATTTACTGCCACGTATTACCTAGGCTATTTGTAATTAGAAACCTCTAAACAATTATACGTTTAATATCTATAACATTTACGCCTATACTAAGTAAGGGTATAGCTATTATAATTTAGATAATAGAGAAGGGCTTCTTAAACTCTATATACCGCTAGTTGCGATTATACTCTTATATAGTAGCGGTAAACTCCTAGATTACGCTACTAATATAAAAGGCCTTATTATCGTTGTTAGTCCCCTTTATATACGCCTTAGACTTTTAGAGTAGTATATTCTGGAGGTACTCTACTACCTACTAAATAGATATTCGACTATTAATAAAGACTATTATCTTTGGTATCTATTTAGGTATAGATACTCTATTATTATTTACACAGTTATCTAATAGAAAGTATAGGTTTTCCTATAAGTCTACCTTTCCTTTAGGAGTTAGTTATATATATATAGACATATCCGGATAATTAATAGATGTTCTTATAACCTTAGTCTGGTATAGATAATAGCCAACTGCTTAAAACCTAGCGTGTAATAGGACCAGTTTCTCTACCTTCTTATTAAGAGTTACAGAATAGGCAAACTAGACTATACTTAGGCGGAGAATTATCCGCAGCTTACCTAGCATTAAGTAGGCCGGTTAAAAGCCTTCCCATTTCTTTATAAAATAATATTTATTAATCGCAACTAGCCTAATCCAAGACTGTAACTCTGGCTCCTTTAAGGTATCCTAGAATAACTTTATTAACGCCTACTTGGGTCTAAGAAGTATATACATATACACCCCCTTTTAGATCTTTATTATTAGAGACTTCTCCTAACTTCTTATCTTAGCATTAATAAGAACTGGATAAAAGCTATCTATCTTCTTAATATTATCTAGCTGCTTATCACCTAGTTTATTTAACAGGATTATCTAAATAGTAATCTTCCCCGTAAGGACAAAATATATATAGAAGATTAGGCTTTTACCAAAGCCTATATAGGTAATAAGAAGAGTGTTACCTTTCCTAAATATAAGCTAATATAGAGTGCGTACCTACTTGTTACGCGGCTTAAAGTTATTAAGCTATAGGTAGGTCTAAAACATAATTTGCTAAAGGTAGAGGTTAATAACCTTATACTAAAATAGTATATTCTCTATATACCCTGCCTGTTAGATAACCAACGGTAATTCTTTTACGCTTAGTCTTTAAATTAACTAGAGAGTCTTTAGGATAGAACCACAATTAGCTAATATCTATAATATAGGCGGCTCCACTACCCTACCCTAAGCTCTATACTATTAACTCTGGCGATTTATATTCCCACTGCCCATCTTCTTTTTCTTTCTTCTAAATCTCGCCATCTAATTGGCCTAGGAGTTTATAGAAATTTATAGGAGCTTATCTAATTAGCCTAGGAGTTTATAGAAGTTTATAGAAGTCTCTAAGAGAGCGTACCTAGCCGATAACACACTATAAATATTGTATAGGTGTAGTAAATTTAGATAAGCTATTTATAATAGAGTATAAAAGGCACCTTAGGAAGTTTTAGGGTGAATAGAGGTATAGTAGTGGAGTACGGTTACTATATCAATAAGGTTAGTTAGGTTGGCCTAGCTTTAGAAAACACGTTTTTAAACTTTAAGGCTATACTTTAACCCCTAATACGGTAGTTAGCTAGCTACATTAATTAAAATATACTAGTAGAGGAGGTTACAATTTAATTATATTATAAACTATAGCTGTAGCTACTAAATTAACCCTATTATAGTTGCTTAAAGTTAATATATATTAGAAATCTAGCCTAGCTTATAGCAAACACGCGCCTATAATCTCTTAGACGCTTCGCAGAGGAATTTAGGGGGGTACAGGGGTCTTAGGGGTAGCGCGCCGCTAATTGGCTCAGGAGTTCGCACGAGTTGGCAGAGTGGGGCTGTGGCAAGAGAGTGGGGCCATGCAACGCCACAAATTCCTCGGAGAAGCGGCTGAGGCACCTGAGATAACCCTCTGGCGCACTCAGCTCTTGGCAAGCAGATCACGTTGGTGCATGTGTCCCTCTGCCCCAACTGAGTGCAGCAATCAGATTCCGGTTCAACCTTCACTCCGCAACATCAGCTGGGCCAAGGCAGCAATAATTCACACATGCGCATTTTATTCGCTCACAGCCTCTCCTGCCCGCTGTCCCAGAAAAGGCAATTCTTACGGCTGAAGCCAGCCAAGGGCTGAATGTTTACACAACGAGAGACTCAAAATAAAGCTTTGTGCTTCAACCTCAACCCGTGAACCTCAACATCTCTCTACTTTCCCATTCATAGCTCTTTCGTCCAGCCAACCATGCGCTTCTCCATTACTGCAGTCGCATTGCTTTCACTTCCCCAGTACGGTACTTGCTGGAGCGACCTTGGTCATAGAACCGTCGCCTACCTCGCGCAGAAGTACTTGACAAAAGGAGCGACTGAATACATCGGTGGCATCCTCGCGGGCTTCGAGTTCTCAGACGCTGCGACGTGGGCCGATACCATCAAGCGTGGCCCCCACTCACGGCCATGGACGAAGGAATGGCACTACATTGGTACGGCAGATGTACTTGATGGTGCAAGACACGGACGGCAAGAGATACACTGACAGAAAGCCAAAGATGCCCTCGATGCTCCACCCTTGGAATGCAACGTCAACTATGACCGTGACTGCTTTAACTCTGAGCACCAAGAAGGTTGTATTATATCTGCCATTACAAATCAAACCTCACTCTTCCTCGACCCAAACGCCAAAGATATTGTGCGGAAAGAAGCGCTGATGTTCATCTTTCACTTTATCGGCGACCTGCACCAGCCTTTGCACATTGAAAACGCCTTCAGGGGGGGTAACGATATTCCGGTATGCTTCCGTCGCGCTTGCGCCCGTAACGAACTGCACGCCGTCTGGGACAAGTACATTCCTCACAAGATCTGCGGCATCTCTAACGCTGCCAACAACGATGAAGAGAGGGCGGCAGCTGCTGAATGGGCAAACAAACTCTATGCCGCGAATCAGAAGCGCAAAGTCAAGAAGCAGTGCGCCGATGTGACTAATCCCCAGAAATGCACCATGGATTGGGCGACAGAGACGAATAAATATATTTGCAGTTATGTGTTGAATGTTGGCGGGCTCACAGATTTGGAGGAAATAAAGGATTGGTTTGCTGACAGGGACTTGAGTACCGATTACTATGAAGGTGCTGTGCCGATTGTCGACTATTTGATTGGCATGGCCGGCATAAGGCTTGGTGGATACCTCAATTCTCTGTCAACGGCAGCTCAAGGCGCTGCGGTGCTAGAGGAACAGAGTCCTCTAGGAGACTTTGAGTTGTAAGAGGCGATGAACGTCCGAAATTTATATAGGCAACACTTAGGACCATTGGACGAATTAGAAAAGCGTGGGCAGCACCCGTTTGAAATATCTGCTCTTTTCAGCATCAAGTGTTCACTCTCCGGCCAATTTCTTGGGTAAATTGCATGTCTTCCTATCCCCTTGCCGCTGGACCTTTCTCGCGTTTGTTTCCCGCAGTGATCTTTTTGGACTGGAGCCAATATGGAGCTCCAGGATGGACTGAGGCTTGCCCTGGAGTGGATCTAAGATGGTGGAGCTCTTGGAGCTCCAAACCCTATACCCAATTGGGAGGGAGAAAATGACATTATACCATCAGTACGTAGGATTAGCCAATTTACGCAATGGCCTAGTGTTTTTAATAACTAGTTCTAGCCACTAAATCTAACTTCTAGTCATACCTTAGCCCTTACCGCCGCTATTATCCTTCCCATTGCCCTTTTTACCTCCCTCCCTTAGTATTACTACTTATCCTTTTAGTATTATTCCTTACTAACTAATATAGAACTATTCTTCCCTATCCGTATACCTGCCTTAGATAATATCCTTATTACTTCTAAAGAAATTAACCTAAACGGAACCAACGCGTTAAGGAAGGTGGAGGAGTTTAAGCTAAATGGTAAATAATAATAATAATAATTCATTGCTTAACGTCCGATTCGGATCCCTATTGGGCCCACGCGGACTACTCCTTATATACATGTGGGGAGAAAACTCTATATGAGAAAACCCCGTGATCCATCTCCCCGCCTTTTGGGACTCGCCTGTACAGCGCCTGCGAGGCGCCTGCGAGTCACCTATGGTGCTCTACTACCTTACTTTTTGACCTCCTTAGGAACCACTGCTGCCGTAACAAGCCTACGGACGCGCTAGTATCGCGAACTCAACTCTACTACTATAGAGTCATTAGGGGGCGCCTAGTGCTTGCCCCTTTGCCTTCTATTACCATTTCCTTTGCAACCTAAAACTGGCCTAGTATATTTTAGCTAATAAGCCACTAGGTAACCGCCTTAAGACCTTTTTATATTAAGAGTAGTGTATTATAGTTCTCTATGCTAGCTACTAAGAGTATTACTTCTTAGTTAGTGCATAAGGGGCATAATAGTATTATGTGTTTTGGTAACTATCTTAGCTAGCTATATTTGCATCTTAGACTACCTACTAGAACACCTATCTAGTAGAGCCAATTTTTTAGTCCTATTATTCCTATTCTTAGAAGTGTTGCTATTATATTTTCTACCTTTATTAGGCCTTCTTAGAGCCTTTAGGTATTTACCCCCTATAGTATTAACTATGCTACAGCCTGGGTTCCTCTTATCTAAGACAGCCTCTATACCTTTATGTAACGGGACTAGCCCAGTTACAGTAGGAATGTCTCGGTGAAACACTCGACAGATAAATTCCGACGCTTTGATTAAATTCTGCCAAGTTGATCGAATTCTGCCAAATTCCGCCAACTCGATTAATTTCCACCAGTCTCCACCAAATTCCACCGACGTGATGGAATTTGGTCGAAACCTGTCGAAATCTGCGTGGGCTCGTGCCCACGCGTCTGCTGCCAAGACCACGAATATTTAGCTACAAGTTTCCTATATTCCTTTCTCTTCTTTACGCAACGTCTTGTTCTCTGCAAGAGCTATATACCCTTAGATTTAGATAGAATTTATATTGTTCCTTCGAATCTTCCTTGAAGCCTCTTTGCGCCCTTACACTTTAACTCCTATATATCTCTCCAGTGTTGGTCTAACCAGTATTATATTACAGTAGATGGTTTCCTAGTACTCTTTTATACTCTACTTTAGCTCCTTTCTCTCTCTTATTATTATCTTTATTAGTCTCTTACGCGTTTCCCTTCCTCCTCTATATAGGCCTAGGCCCTAATATAGCACTATTCTTCTTCTGCTTTTTCCACCTGTTTCTCTAATATATCTTCCCTACTTTAGGGTTATTAGTTAGCTCTCCTATAGGGCACCCTAGGGTCCCTCTATAGTTTATTTAGGCGTGACTTAATGTACTTTATAACACTAGAGTTGCGCTCCTTTTGCACCCTTTGTATTGCAGTGGCTTTAATATATAATTATAGGGGGGGGATATTAGCTTCCTTCTCAAGCAGTACTGTAGCCGTTTGCTTATACCCGCCTGTTATGCTCTAGAGGCAGGCTGTTTGGACCTTTTAGAGTGGTTTGAGGAGTGATTTAGAGGGGCTTTTCTCGGTTGGTAAATAATATATTTGGTATTACGCCTTAATAAAGGCGCCTAAAAATACCATCCTATATCCACAGTTGATTTTTAATCGCCAGCAATGCCGCGCTCTTAATACCCGTTGAGCGCTATGCGTAGAGCCTGCTGAGCGCTTTCTACTTATACTAGAATGGTAAGAATCGGCTATAGGTTAGAGTTATTCACGTTTTAAGTTACGCGCCGCCATTATATAAGCACCCTAAAGCACTCTATTAAACCTATACTATACTAAAATAAGCCCCTAGGGGGGTATAGATAAAGGCTTTAATAGGACCCCTTAGTATCTTACTAGAAGTTAGATATAGATAATATAGCGAATTCTTTAATTAATATCTAATACGGATGCTACCTAACCCTACACAGACTACTCCGTGTAATGGAACCTTATAGCAGGAACTACGGTGGGTCCTATTATTGGGCTAGGTATGTAGGTAAGAACAGTTTAACAACATAATAACAACTAGTGGAGTGGTTGCCCAATAGATTAACTCTAATTATATTCTAAGATTCACTACAAAGAGAGAACTATCTGGGTAGGGACTATAGTCCTTTAAATACACAACTATACGCCTAAGAAATCCCTTCGCTCTGTAAGGTACGTATACTCTGTCTACTCTGTTATAGATTATACAGATTATATAGATTATATAGATCACATTATATAACCTTGGCTACTATTCCTTATTATATAGTTCTACTAGATCTATCCTGGACCGTGCCTATATTAACCAACTAGCTTCCTTTAACTCTTCTCTAAGTAGTTATAATATTATACTTAAGCTATCCATAATACCATCTCCCTCCTCTTTATCTTTGTCCTTAAAGATTCCTAATATCTCTAAGTTATTTACTAGAGGTATAATATCCGTTTAATTAGTCTAGTTAATATTCTTACTTATTATACCTAAAGCTTCTTCTTCTTCTTCTATAGCTCGCTAGTTTTATACCGTTGCTGCAATCTTGTCTCTAGGTGAGATAATGCCGTCTCCGTGCTCTTGCTATATAAAAGAGGGGTTAGTCTATATCGCGTTAGCGAGCCCTTTGTCTTAATAACCGTCCTCTTATTTGGAGTGCACTAAAGTAAACATTCAATCGTCCTATAACGTTCGCTCTATCTCTAACGCTAAATATACGCGTCCTATAACTCTTAATAATCTTTAGGTTCCCTAAGTAACTTATTATAGGGTCTTATATTTAATCTACTACTAAGAAACTTAATAGTAAACTAGCCTCTACGCTGCTTAAGGTTTAATGTATCTTTAAAGAGTCTGTATATATCCTTAAAGCTTAACGTCTAGCTTATGCTTATCTTTAACGCCTTAAACGTGTATATAAGAAGGTTCGCTCTAAGGAGTGGAAACTAGTTTAATAGGGTCTATCTAAGCTAGGTAATAAAAGAACTGGCTTTCCTCCTATAAGGGAAACAACTCTAAGTAGCTTAGCAATTGCTTCTTTTAGGTCCCCCTTAGGCGACTTATTTTTTAGCAATCCTTTCTTATTAACGCTACCTGACCTACTTTCTTCTAATACTCCTATATCTTTCCTATAGCATTCTCTAGGTTGCTTAGTGGTTCCTAGATAGTCTCACTATAGCCTATCTACTTTACTTTATACTATATTTCGTTATCTATGTCCTCGTGACTAATAATCTTTAAAACTTACTATTTATCTTCTTTTTACCCTCTATATATGTCTACCTTATAAACTGGTGGCTTAATATCTCCGTGTGCTGGTTCTAGCATCGCGACATATTATATAAGGTAGATCTTCATTTTGGCTAGTAGGTTTAACTTATACGTAACCAATAAAATTCTTTACTTAACTTTAAAAGGTCCTAGTCTAACGTAGTCTAACTTCTTGCTTAGTTATTAACTCTTAAAATTTTTGTATAGTAGCCACACTTTATCTCCCTCCTTTAGATCTGGTCCCTTAGATCTTTTAATATTATAGTACTTTTTTATCCTCTATTATACTAACTTAGCTGTTTCCATGAGGTCTGCATAAAGGTTTATTAATGTCTCTATTCTTTACTTAGCTGTGCTACTTGTTTTCTTTACTTAATATAGTAATAATGACGTTCTTAGCTTATACCCGTAATTCGCCTTAAATAGTAATGTCCCTATTTCTTCTTATAGTGTTGTATTATATGCAAACTATGTAATTGGTAATAATAATACCTAATTATTTTATGCGTAATTAATATAATGCCTTAGATACTGTTCTAGTGTCTAGTTTAGTCTTTCTGTTTATCCATTTGTCTGCGGATAATATACTATAGAGGTTACTGCGCGAACCCTCTACTCTGCTAGAAATACTTCCTAAAACGCTACTATAAATCTTAGATCTCTATCTAATATAATTTTGTTTAGTGCTCCATATCTTACAAACACTTCCTTTATATAGATTCTAGCGACGTCTTCTACTAATATTTCTTTAGTGCATACTATAAAGTATCCCTACTTTATTAGCTTGTCCACTATTGTTACAGACGCTTTAAGTACGATGTTACGACTACTTGGGGAAGAGTCGTAGGAAGCTAGTTAGTTGATACAGGCACGGTCCAGGATGGATCCGGTGGAACTATATGACGAGGAATGGTAAGCGAGTCACATAATGTTATACGCAGTGTACGAAGTATACGTAGTGTACGCTATGTATAACACGTATAACACGTACCTTACGTACAAGAGAGGATTTCTTAGGAGTATGGTTGTGTATTTAAAGGACCTCAGTTCCTACCGTAGATAGTTCTCTCCTTGTAGTAAATCTTAGAATACAGTTGGAGTTAATCTGTTAGGCAACCACTCTACCAGTTATTATTATGTTATTGTTTTATTCTTACCTATATACCCAGCCTAATAATAGAACCCACTGTAGTTCCTACTATAAGGTTCCGTTACACGTTCACTACTAAGGTTACGGTATTAAATAAAGTTAAACAATATGCCACCTAGAGCACTAGTTACAACGGTGTTGGCAACAGCTACAACCTTAGGGCCAGGTGATACTAGTATGGACAATAGGGATTCTTAAGTGGTTACGTAAGGTCAGTTACAGGAAATAGTTAATCACTTATAAGATAATAATAGGATACTTAAAGAACGTATTAATAGAATTAGAGCAGTAAAGATTAAGCTACCTTTAATTAAATAATTCTTAGGAGAGAAGTTGAAGCTTAAGGGATTTCTTACGCAGATACACTTTAAGGTAGTATAGAAAGGAGCGAAGTTAGCAATATTGTTAGATTAAGTAGCCTATATAGGATTGTTCCTAACAGGGAGAGTATTTAAGTGGTTTAAGCCGTATCTTACGGAAATATAGGCTAATGGTATAACAACTACTAACTAGGACGTACGGTATGTATTTGCTAGTTAGAATAGGTTCGCGGAATAACTAACGCAGGTGTTTAGAGACCTAGAGGCTATAACTATAGCGGAACAAAAGCTTCAGAACTTAGTATAACGCACTTTAGCAATTGAGTATATAATATAGTTTCAAACACTAGCCACGTAGGTTGAGTGGAATGATAGGGCGCTTATAGCATAGTATAAACAGGGACTTAAGGCTAAAGTTTAGGACACAATTATCCTAATGGAAGATACAGATACTCTAAGGGAGTTAATAGACTAGTTAATAAAGATTAATAATAGGATCTATTAAAGGGAACAGGCTAAGAAGGGTTAGGACAGAGTTCTATAGTTATATAAGGCGCAGAGTACGCAATAATAGATATAGAGTTAAAAACTATAGAATAGCGTAGAGCTAATGGACCTAAGCGGTACCAAAGAAACCTAAAGGTGGGAAAAGAAACTATAGAAACCTAAAGGTTAAGGATTAAGTGATTAAAGGACCCAGAAGCAGAGGCCAAACTAGGGATTTTAGTAGTAGAAGACGTTTAGGCAGACTCTATAGTAAGAAAAATGGTTTAAAGATAGAGCTTGCATAAATTGCGGAAAATAGGGTTATTTTGCTAGAGACTATAGAGGTGGTTAGAGTAACTATATAGTAAAGGGAACTAGGCTAGCAGACGGCACGTACATATAGAGGGATAATAGTGCACTGTGAGAAATAAAAGAATGTTTAGTTAATAGTTTTGTGTGTTGTTATAACAACGTATGCCGAATTTATAAGGACGCTAAGTACGGCGTAAGCTATTGGCTATAGGAGCCATTATTATCTAAGTTTAAAGGAACCAATAAACTAGCTTATAGATCGGATATTAAAGACAATAAATTTAATAAAGGCGAAGCATTTACTAACAATAAGGTAATAAAGGTAGCTTACTAGGAGTATACAAACCTTAGAGAAGTTGAAACAGAAGTAGAGACTAAGACTATTACAGAACAAGGTTTAGTAACGGGTATTGCAATACCATTAGATACAATTTCCATCGCTTTATAAGATAATAGGAGTAACGTTTAGAAGAAACTAAGCAAGCAGACAACTATTAGTGCTAGCTTATTACTTAATAAAGGCAAAAGGCCATAGGCTTAAGATTCTTAAAAAGAGATAAGAGAAGCTTAAGATTCTTAAAGTGAGATAAGACACACCTAAGGACCCACAACGGATAAAAACTAATAGGAAAGGGCAGTGACTTAGTTTAGTAACAAACAAATAAGTATAGGACGCAAGTTTAAGAACTACAAGTTTGGAGAACAAATAAGAACATTAGCAATCTTAGGTAAACGTAGTGTTTAGCCTAAAGATTAAATAGTTAATACTAGGATTAAAAAGTAAGACAACTACGAAGATCTAGCTGCAAGACGCAGAAAATAAGAAACTATAGATAAGTTTAGGATAAGAATTATTGCATAGCAAGAGTAAAAGCTAGATAAGAGGTTAGCTATGCCAGGTTATATAAGGGATAGAGTACCTATGCGAAGAGTTACTAATAGGCTAAGTATAGGAACACCTAGGGTAAAACGGTTAGATAAACTGGAATAAAAAAAGGATTTAGATATTCTAACTAGGTTTAAAAAAAGATATACTAAAGAATATTATAATATAGCGATAACAAGGTACTTTTTAATGGATAGACTATACACACTAAACCAGTTGTACAGAAAGTGGTATAGGCAGCGATATAATAATAAATAGGAAGACTTTTATATATAGTTAGATAAAAAAGTTGTTTAAAACTAACCCATTACGGAAAAACGCATAAGTTATATTAAAGGAGTATTAATTATAATATTAAGGAACCTAGAAGAAGGATCTAGGGACTAGAGAAGTAAATAATAAATTTTAGTACCTATAGTAAAGATACTAGTGGTTAGGTTAACTAGGTATAAGTTTAAACTTAAGGATAAAGATAAACTAAAAGTTAACCCAAAATATATAGCACATTATACACTATTATGGATAGCTTATATGGATAATATATGTAATATACATAGAGCACCTAAAGATAAGAACCGGAAGTACCTAGTAAGGGTATATTAGGCACTAGAGGAAAGGCGGTTTAGGAATACTAAGTATATATATAGTTGGCACCTAGTAGAAGTACAAGGTTAAGGGGACTTAATACTTTAACTAGGAAGATTCCTTATAGAAGAATACCTAAACAGATAATAGTGGTGGAAGTGCCTAGAGAACACTTATCCATGGCATATAGAGGAAAAGAAATAAACTAAGTATTAGCTAAAGTTAGGCTAAGTATAAGTAGGATCTAGCAGCCAATAATTGGGAAAAGGGGAGGCGTATAGGACTAGAGGGAACTAGTGTTAGAGCCTTAGACCCTTAAAGGAATTTAAGGATAATACCTAAACTTATAAGCTAAGTGGCAAGATTAGCAGTTTAAAGCGTTAGTAGATAGTGGAGTAACTAGGAACTATATATTACTAAAGGCAGTGGAAAGAATAGGGTTACTATATAGATAAAAGGAACACCTATATCCACTTATAACAATTTTAGGAGATTAGATAGCCTATAGGGGAGGTATTATTAATCTTAAAATAGGACCTATTTAGATAACTATTAAAGGGAGACCAGTTAGAACGTCTTTTAATATTCTACTATTAGGATAGGATAAGGTGATACTAGGAATGCCTTAGTTATAGGAATATAATCTAAAGATTAATTGGGTTATAGGTTAAGTTAATATTAAGAATATATAATGGCGCAAAGTGTGATAGTAAACCAAGTTAGTATAGTACCAAGTTGGAGCGATATATGAAGAGACTAAGTAAGGCTTAAGTTATGTACTAAAGAGATACTATAAGTATGGTAAAAAGTTATGGTTACTAGAAAGTGAAAAGCTGTTAAAGTATACAGTATGGGACTATAAGATAGAACTAGAAGAGGGAATAAGTCTAAAGTTCTTTCTAATCTATAAGCTTACTAAAATAGAGTTAGTAGCGCTTAAGGAGTTTATTTAGGAGAACTTATATAAGGGATATATTAGACTATTATAGTCGTTAGTAGGATATCCAGTACTATTTATCCTAAAGAAAAACGGGAAACTTAGGATGTGTATAGACTATAAATAGTTAAACAGTATTACTAGGAAGGATAGGTATCTTTTACCCTTAATTAGCGAAATCTAAGATAGGATAGGTAACGTAAAGATCTTTATAAAGATAGATCTGAGATGGGTATACCATTAGATTAGAATTAAGAAAGGCAATAAATAGAAGGCAGCCTTTAGGTTAAAGGAAGGACTATATAAGCTATTAGTTATGTAATTTGGGCTTATAAATGCACTAGCAATATTCTAGAAGCGAATTAATAGTGTATTAGGAGAATACCTAGATAAACTTATTATGGCATACCTTAATAACATTATTATCTACTTAGAAAGTAAGGAAGAATATAGAGAACACATTAAACGGGTTTTAAAGAGACTATAAGAAGAACAGATGCTAGTAGTAATTAAGAAACGCAAGTTCTTTACTAGGAAGACCGATTTTATTAAATTTATTATTAAACTAGGCCAACTTAGTATAGATCTAAAGAAGATTGAGGCTATAGTAAATTGGTAGGAACTAGAGAATGTTACGCAGTTAAGATTATTCCTAGGGTTTTGCAATTACTGTAGGAGGTTTATAGCGTAATAGTTAAAGGATATTAAGCTATTTACGCAGTTAACTAAGAAACAAGAACTGTGGGCATAGGGAAAGAAGTAATAAGAACTATTTAAGAAAGTTAAAGGATAGTTTACCTAAGAACTAGTTCTTAAGGTTTACCAACTAGGTCTAGAGACGGTTGTAGAAACAGATGCATTAGACTTTATACTAGGGGCATACTTTATATAGAAATATTAAGACAGATGGTACCTAGTAGTATACTATAGTTAAAAGATGACACTACTAGAGTTAAACTATGACATCTACAATAAGGAGTTATTAGGTATAGTTATAGCACTTAAAAAATAGAGAGCATTCTTATAAGGTATAGAGAAACTATTTATAGTTAAAATGGACTATAAGAACCTTATAGGATTCCTAATAATAAAGGAACTTAACTAAAGACAGGTTAGATAGGCGGAAATGCTTACAGAATACTATTTTAAAATTTAGTATACTAAGGGTACAGACAACGCATAAGCAGACGCTCTAAGTAGAAAGGCTAAACTATAAAGTAATAAAAAGCTATTGGGAGCTTTATTGCAAAAGGATTAAGATAGATTAATTAGGTATAATTATTTAAAGATTATAGCGACTAAGGAAAGTTAGATCTATAAATTACTAGAGAGTAACTAGATATAGAAGATTTAAGAAGTATAGGTAGAGGATCCAGACTTAGAGTAATATAAAAATAGAGAAGCAATATATATACCTAAGTCTATTATAGAAGAATTTATTAAGGAACTCTATAAGGGAATAATATAAGGATATAACGGAGCTATAGGCTTAGTGTTAAGGCTTTAAGAGGAGTATATTATTTAAGGAACCTAGGGACTAGCAAGATAAGTTATAAAGGAATGTTTAGATTGCCAAAGAAATAAACTAATAAAGTATAAGCTATACAGAGGGCTACAACCTATTAAGACACTAGGAAGACTATGGGAAGTTATATTATAGGACTTTATTATTAAGTTACTAAGGTTAAGAGATCCTATTATAGAATAAGATTATAACGCGATTTTAGTAATAGTGGATAAGCTAATAAAGTAGGGATACTTTATAGCATGCACTAAAGAGATATTAGCAGAAGATATTGCTAGAATCTATATAAAGGAAGTATTTATAAGATATAGAGCACTAGATAAGATTATGTTAAATAGAGATCTAAGATTTATAGCAGTATTTTAGGAAGTGTTTTTGGCAGAATAAGGAGTTCGCGTAGTAATATCTATAGTATATTATCTGCAGACGGACGGATAAACGGAAAGACTAAACTAGATACTAGAGCAGTATCTAAGGCACTATATTAATCACATATAGAATAATTAGGTATTGTTATTACCAGTTACACAGTTTGCATATAATGCAACACTATAAAAAGAAACGGGGATATTACCATTTAAGGCAAATTATGGGTATGAGCTAAGAATATCGTTATCGCCATATTAAGTAAAAAAGATAAGTAGCATAGCTAAGTAAAGAACAGAGACGTTAATGAATCTTTATATAGACCTTAAAGAAATAGCTAAACTAGTACAAGAATAAGTAAAAAGGTACTATAATGCTAAGAAATCTAAAGGACTAGATCTTAAGGAGGGAGACAAAGTATAGCTACTACACAAAAATTTTAAAAGTTGACAACTAAGTAAGAAGTTGGACCATGTTAGACTAGGACCTTTTAAAATTAAGTAAAGAATTTTATTAGTTACGTATAAGTTGAACCTACTAGCCAAAATGAAAATCTACCCTATATAATATATCGCAATGCTAGAGCCAGTATATGGGAATGTTAAGCCACTAGTCTATAAGGCAGACACGTATAGAGGATAAGAGGAAGATAAATAGCAAGTTTTAAAGATTATTAGTTATAAGGATGTAGATAACAAAACGTAGTATAAAGTAAAGTGGATAGGCTATAGTGAGACTACCTAGGAACCACTAAACAATTTAGAGAACGCTATAGGAAAGGTATAGGAGTATTAGAAGAAAGCAGGTTAGGTAATATTAATAAAGAAGGATTGCCAAAAAATAAGTTACCTAAGGGGGACCTAAGAGGAGTAATTGCTGAGCTACTTAGAGTTATTTCCCTTGTAGGAAGAGAGCCAGTCCTTTTATTATTTAGCTTAGATAAACCCTATTAAACAAGTTTCCACTTCTTAGAACGGACCTTCTTACGCACTTTCTTAAGATAAAGAAGACGGGTAGAGGCCGATAGACAGGTTTTAAGGGTATGCTGTTAAGTAGCTATAGCCTCTTGCTCTGCTTTTTACGAATAATAAAGCTTATCTAAGGCGCTTAAGAGCTTACTGTTAAGCTTTATAGTGGCAGATTAAACACGAGACCCTATAATAAGTTACTTAGGGAACTTGAAGACTGTTAAAAGTTATAGAATATGTATACTTAGCGTTAGAAACAGAGCGAATATCACAGAACGATTAAATGTTTGCTTTAGTGCACTCTAAGCAAGACAAGGGTTGTTAAGATAAGGGCCTTACTATTATAATATACACTAACCCCGCTTTCGCATAATAAGAATATAAAGACAATATCACCTTACTAAGCAATAGTATGGCAGCCATAGTGCGAGTACAACGTTGCGCTTATAAAGAAGAAGAAGCTTTAGGTATAATAAGTAAGGATATTAACTAGACTAATTAAACGGATATTATACCTCTAGTGGACGACTTGGAGATGTTAGGAATCTTTAAAGACAAAGATAAAGAGGAGGGAGATAGTGTTACGGACGCTTTAAGTATAATATTATAACTACTTGGGGAAGAGTTGTAGGAAGCTAGTTAGTTAATATAGGTACGGTTTAGGATGGATCCAGTGGAACTATATAATGAGAAATGGTAAGCGAGTCACATAATATTATATACAGTGTATGAAGTATACGCAGTATACGCTATATATAATATATATAACACATACCTTATATACAAGAGAGGATTTCTTAAGAGTATAGTTATATATTTAAAGGACCTTAGTCCCTACCATAGATAGTTCTCTCCTTGTAGTAAATCTTAGAATATAGTTGGAGTTAATCTATTAGGCAACTACTCCACCAGTTATTATTATATTGTTGTTTTGTTCTTACTTATATACCTAGCCCAATAATAGAACCCACTGTAGTTCCTACTATAAGGTTCCGTTACAACTATTACTAAAATCGCGTTATAATCTTGTCCTATAATAGGATCTTTTGACTTTAGTAACTTAATAATAAAGTCCTATAATATAACCTCCTATAGTCTTCCTGGTATCTTAATAGGTTATAGCCCTCTATACGGCTTATACCTTGTTGGTTTATTTCTTTAGAAATTTAGATATTCTTTTATAACTTATCTTACTAATCCCTAGATTCCTTAAATAATATACTCCTCCTAAAGTCTTAACACTAGTCCTATAGACCTATTATGTCCTTATATTATTCCCTTATGGAATTCTTTAACAAATTCTTCTATAATAGACTTAGGCATATACGTTGCTTCTCTATTCTTATATTGCTTTAAGTCTGGATCCTCCGTCTATACTTTTTAGATCTTTTGTGTCCAATTACTCTCTAGTAATTTATAGATCTAACTTTCTTTAGTTGCTGTAATCTTTAGATAATTATACCTAATTAATCCATTTTAATCCTTTCGCAATAAAGCTCCTAACGGCTTTTTATTATTTTGTAGTTTAGCTTTTCTACTTAGAGCGTCTACTCGTGCATTATTTATACCCTTGGTATACTAAATTTCAAAATAGTATTCTATAAGCATTTCCGCCTATTTAACCTGTCTTTGGTTAAGTTCCTTTATTATTAGGAATCCTGTAAGGTTCTTATAGTCTGTTTTAACCATAAATAGTTTCTCTGTGCCTTATAAGAACGCTCTCTATTTCTTAAGTACTATAACTATACCTAACAACTTCTTATTATAGATATCGTAGTTTAACTCTAGTGGTATTATCTTCCAACTATAGTACACTACTAGATACTATGCATCCTGGTGCTTTTATAGCAAATATGCTCCTAGTGCAAAGTCTAATACGTCTATCTTAACAACCGTTTCTAACCTTAGTTAATAGATCTTAAGGATTAGCTCTTAGGTAAACAACTCTTTAAGTTCTTAAAACAGCTTCTTCTATTTACTACCCCAAACCTATAGTTCCTCCTTCTTTGTTAACCTTATAAATGGCTTAATACTTTTTAACTACTATGCTATAAACCTCCTATAGTAGTTACAAACCCCTAAAAATAACCTTAACTATATAATATTCTCTAGTTCTTACCAACTCACTATGGCTTTGACTTTCTTTGGGTCTATACTAATTTTCCCTAATTTAATAATAAATCCTACAAAATCAGTTTTCCTTATAAAGAACTCGCATTTCTTAGTTACTACTAGCATCTTTTCTTCCTATAGTCTCTTTAATACCTATTTAATATGTTTTCTATGTTCTTCCTCACTCTCTAAGTAGATAATAATGTTATTAAGATATACTATAACAAACTCGTCTAGGTGTTCTCCTAACACACTATTAATTCGCTTCTAGAACGTTGCTAGTGCGTTTATAAGCCCAAATTGTATAACTAATAGCTTATATAGTCCTTCCTTTGACCTAAAGGCTGCCTTCTATTTGTCGCCTTCCTTAATTCTAATTTAATGGTACACCTACCTTAGATCTATTTTTATAAAGATCTTTACATTGCCTATCCTATCTTGGATTTCGCTAATTAAGGGTAAAGGATACCTATCCTTTCTAATAATGCTGTTTAACTGTCTATAGTCTATACACATTCTAAGTTTTCCGTTTTTCTTTAGGATAAACAACACTGGATATCCTACTAATAACTATAACGGTTTAATATATCCCTTTTATAAGTTTTCCGTTTTTCTTTAGGATAAACAACACTGGATATCCTACTAATAACTATAACGGTTTAATATATCCCTTTTATAAGTTTTCCTAGATAAACTCCTTAAGTGCTACTAACTCGGTTTTAGTAAGCTTATAGATTAAAAAAAACTTTAGACTTATTCCCTCTTCTAATTCTATTTTATAGTCCTATACTATATATTCTAATAGCTATTCGCTTTCTAGTGACTATAACTTTTTACTATACTTGTGGTATCTTTTTGGTATATAACTTAAGCCCCACTTAGTCTCTTCGTACGTTGCTCTAACTTAGTACTATACCAACTTAGTTTACTATCGCATTTTATATTATTAAGTATCCTTAATATTAACCTAACCTATAACCCAATTAATCTTTAGATTATACTCCTGTAACTAAGGCATTCCTAATATTGCCTAATCCTGTCCTAATAGTAGGATATTAAAAGATATTCTAACTAGTCTCCCTTTAATAGTTAACTAAATAGGTCCTGTTTTAAGATTAATAATACCTCCTTTATAGGCTATCTAATCTCCTAAAATTATTATAAGTGGATATGGGTGTTCCTTCTATCTATATAGTAACCCTATTCTTTCCACTGCTTTTAGTAATACGTGGTTCCTTATTACTCCACTATCTATTAACGCTTCGAACTGCTAATCTTGCCACTTAATTTATAAGTTTAGGTATTATCCTTGCACTTCTTTAAGGGTCTAAGGCTCTAATACTAGTTCCCTCTAGTCCTATACGCCTCCCCTTTTCCCAACTATTAGCTACTAGATCCTACTTATACTTAGTCCAACCTTAGCTAATACTTAGTTTATTTCTTTTCCTCTATATGCTATAGATAAGTGTTCTCTAGGCACTTCTACCATTATTATCCTTCTAGGTATTCTTCCGTAAGGAATCTTTCTAGTTAAAGTATTAGGTCCCTTTAACTTTGTACTTTTACTAGGTGCTATTTATATATATACTTAGCGTCCCTAAACCGCTTCTCTTCTGGTGCCCAATATATCCTTACTAGGTACTTCCGGTTTTTATCTTTTAGTGCTCTATACATGTTACAGGTATCATCCACACAAGCTATCTATAATAGTGTATAATACGCTAAGTGACTTAGGTCTACTCTTAGCTTATTTTCACTTTTAAGTTTAAACCTCTATTTAGCTAATCTAACTATTAGTCTTTCTTCTATAGGTACTAAAATTTGTTGCTTACTTCTCTAGTCCCTAGATCCTTTTTTTAGGTTCCTTAACATTATAACCAATACTCCTTTAATATAATTTATACGCTTCTCTATAATAGGTTAGTCTTGGACTACTTTTTTATTTAGCCATATATAGAAATCTGCCTATTTGTTATTGCTTTATTACCTATACCACTTTCTATATAGTTGGTTTAGTGTGTATGGTTTATCTATAAGAAAGTACCTTATTATTGCTGCATTATAACATCCTTTAGTATGTCTTTCTTTAAACCTAGTTAAAATCCCTAGATCTTCTTCCTATTCTAGTTTATCTAACTACTTTACCCTAAGTGTCCCTATACTTAGCCTATTAGTAACTCTTTATATAGGTGCTCTGTCCCTTATATAATCTGGCATAGCTAACCTCTTGTCTAGCTTTTACTCTTACTATATAATAATTCTTATCCTAAATTTATCCATAGTTTCTTATTTTCTGCGTCTTGCAGCTAGATCCTTAAAGTCATCTTGCTTCTTAATTATAGTATTAACTTTTTAATCTTTAGGCTGAACACTGTTTTTACCTAGAACTGCTATAGCCCTTATTTATTTCTTAAAATCTTGGTTACCTAATAACGTTCTTATTCGTTCCCTAAACTCTTAGTTCTTAAACTTGCGTCCTATACTTATTCGTTTATCACTAAACTGAGTTACTGCTCTTTCCCACTAATTTTCGTCTATTATAGATTTTTAAGCTATCCTTATCGCACCTAGCAAGTCTAGAGCCTTCCTTATCTCCTTATAAGAATCTTGGACCTATGGCATTTTGCCTTTATTAAGTAATAAGCTAGCACTAGCAGTTATCTGCTTGCTTAGTTTCTTTTAAATATTACTCCTTTCATCTTATAAAGCAATGGAAATTGTATTTAATAGTGTTATAATACCCGTTACTAAACCTTATTCTGTAATAGTCTTAGTTTCTACTTCTATTTTAACTTCTCTAAGGTTTATATGCTCCTAGTAAGCTGCCTTCATTGCCTTATTATTAGTAAATACTTTGCCTATATCAAACTTATTATCTTTAATATCTAATCTATAAGCTGGTTTGTTGGTTCCTCTAAACTTAAATAATAATAGCTCCTATAGCCAATAGCTTACGCCGTACTTAGCGTCTTTATAAATTTGGTATATGTTATTATAACAATACGCAAAACTATTAATTAAACACTCTTTTATTCCTTATAGTACACCATTGTCCCTCTATACGTACGTGTCTCCTGCTAGTTAGGTTCCCTTTACCGTATAGTTACTCTAACCACCTTTATAGTCTCTGGCGAAATAATCCTATTTTCCGCAATTTATATAAGCCCCATCTTTAAACCATTTTTCTTATTATAGAGTCCGCCTAAACGTCTTCTACTGCTAAGATTTCTAGTTTAGCCTCTACTTTTAGGTCCTTTAATTACTAGATCCTTAACCTTTAGGTTTCTATAGTTTCTTTTCCCATCTCTAGGTTTCTTTAGTACCGCTTAGGTCTATTAGCTCTACGCCATTCTATGGTTTTTAACTCTATATCTATTATTGCGTACTCTGCGCCTTATATAACTATAGAACTCTGTCCTAACCCTTCTTAGCCTGTTCCCTTTAATAGATCCTATTATTAATCTTTATTAACTAGTCTATTAACTCCCTTAGAGTATCTGTATCTTCCATTAGGATAATTACGTCCTAGACTTTAGCCTTAAGTCCCTATTTATACTATGCTATAAGCGCCCTATTATTCCACTTAACCTATATGGCTAGTGTTTAAAACTACGTTATATACTTAATTACTAAAGTATATTATACTAAGTTCTAAAGTTTCCGTTCTGCTATTATGGTTGCTTTAGGGTCTCTAAATATTTACATTAACCATTCTACAAACCCGTTCCAACTTATAAACACATACTATATGCCCAGGTTAGTAGTTGTCACACTATTTACTTATATCTCTGTAAGGTAAGGCTTAAACCACTCTAGAGCTCTTCCTAATAAGAATAGTCCTGCGTATGCTACCTAGTCCGTAGGTATTACTAACTTCGCTCCTTCCTGCATAACCTTAAAATGCATCTACGTAAAAAAAACCCTTAAGCTTTAACTTCTCTCCTAAAAACTATTTAATTAAAGGTAACTTAACCTTTGCTACTCTAATTCCATTAATGCGTTCTTTAAGTAGCCTGCTATTATCCTATAAGTAATTAACTATTTCCTATAACTAACCTTATATAACTACTTAAGAATCCGTATCTGCTATACTAGTGTCTCCTAACCCTAAGGTCGTGGCTACTATCAACGTTGTTATAACTGATGCTTTAGGTGGCATATTATTTAACCTTATTCAATACCATAACCTTAGTAGTGAATATGTAACGGAACCTTATAGCAGAAACTACAGTGGGTCCTATTATTAGGCTAGGTATATAGATAAGAACAGTTTAACAACATAATAATAACTAGTAGAGTAGTTGCCTAATAGATTAACTTTAATTATATTCTAAGATTCACTATAAAGAGAGAACTATCTGGGTAGGGACTATAGTCCTTTAAATACACAACCATACGCCTAAGAAATCCCTTCGCTCTGTAAGGTACGTATACTCTATCTACTCTGTCACAGATTATACAGATTACATTATGTGACCTTAGCTACTATTCCTCGTTATATAGTTCCACCAAATCCATCCTGGACCGTGCCTGTATTAACTAACTAGCTTCCTCCGACTCTTCTCTAAGTAGTTGTAATATCGTACTTAAGCTGTCCGTAATACTCCGTATATAGGGGAAACTTATAGATTGATAGGAAGAAAACCCCTGTTAGCATAGGGGATGGAAAAACCCTATAAGCCACCTTAATAGAATAAAAAACCCCTACTTTGCCATGTTTGTCTATAACGGCGGCCCTGCGGGCCTATAGCTACGTCCTGTCCTCCTTAGATGTTCGATCTCCTTAGAAACCACTACTTCCTTCCTTAGCTTATCCCAGTTAGGGTTTACTACATCCCAGCTAGGCCTTCATCGGCAAAATATGGTACCCTTTCAATGGCCTCAATGGTTGGTGGTTGACGCAATTGGCGCGCAGTTGAGGTCATTTGGCAACTCGACCGACTAGCCTATGTCGTGTTTTTTTGACACGCAG